>Ga0105106_10000035_pt1 | contig 69647 bp, 67 predicted proteins | sample PPLLaktember2015_5_FD_79109 | JGI IMG/M metagenome (GOLD analysis project Ga0105106, IMG submission 79109) | Freshwater sediment microbial communities from Prairie Pothole Lake near Jamestown, North Dakota, USA - PPLs Lake P8 Core (1) Depth... | ecosystem: Environmental > Aquatic > Freshwater >... | reverse complement strand
GCCTGTAAACCCTGTTTTAGCCCCCCCTGCACACATGCCCGAAACCTTTACCCGTGAATTGTTAGGTTGGTACGCACATAATGCCCGAGATTTTCCCTGGCGCGGGCAAACGGACCCTTATGCCATTTGGATCTCCGAGATCATGCTGCAGCAAACCCGCGTGGAGACTGTCATCCCCTATTACGAGCGCTGGATGGAGCGCTTCCCGTCTGTGGAGGCTCTGGCGAGCGCCTCGCAACAGGAGGTGCTGTCTTTATGGGAAGGTCTGGGGTATTACAGCCGGGCGCGCAACCTGCTGCGCGCCGCCAGAATGATCGTGCAGGATTACGGAGGCCGCTTGCCTTCCAGCGCAGCCGAGCTGCAGCGGCTGCCGGGAATCGGAAGGTACAGCGCTGGGGCAATTGCATCGCTCGCCTTTGGGCAGGATGAGCCCACCGTGGATGGCAATATCCGCCGGGTGCTGGCGCGCTTGTTCGACATCAGCCTACCAGCCCGCTCTCCAGCCGGGGAGCGGCGGGTGTGGGAGCTGGCAGCCAGCCACCTGCCGGCAGGCCAGGCTGGCAATTACAACCAGGCGCTGATGGGGCTTGGCGCAACGATCTGCACCCCGCGCGCTCCAAAATGCCCGCAATGTCCCCTGGCGCGTTTCTGCCAGGCTTATGCCCTGGGCCTTCAAGAAGAGCGCCCCGTGCGCGCCGCACGCGCGGAACAGCCGCACCACACCGTCGCCACGGCGGTCATCCACCAGGCTGGACAGGTGCTGATCGCCCAACGCCCGCCGGAAGGTCTGCTGGGCGGGTTGTGGGAGTTCCCAGGCGGCAAGCGGGAACCAGGCGAGGACCTGACAGGTTGCCTGCAGCGCGAGATCAAGGAAGAGCTGGGTGTGCAGGTTCGGGTGGGCGGCAAGCTGGGTGTGTATGAGCATGCTTACACCCATTTCCGGATCACCCTGCATGCCTTCCACTGCACATTGTTAAATGGGGGTCAGCCCCAGGCGCTGGAGCACACGGCACTACACTGGGTCGCCCCGGCAGAACTGGAAACCTATCCGATGGGAAAAATCGATCGCCAAATTGCCAGCCAACTGGTGGAGGGCGGATGATCATCGTCGACGCGCACATTGATTTAGCCTGGAACATGCTATCTTTCGGGCGCGATTACACCCTCTCGGCTGGCGAAATCCGCCAACGAGAACGGGGCACACTGGCCCCGGCGCGCAACGGCGACGCCCTGGTGGGCTGGCCCGATTTCCAGCGCGGCCAGGTGGCATTGGTTTTCTCCACATTGTTTGCCTCCCCGATTCGCCGCCAGGTGGAGACCTGGGACCACCAGGCTTACACGACCAGCGCCCAGGCTCGCAGCCTTTATCGCGCCCAATTAGACGCCTACGATCGCCTGGCAGACCAGCATCCCGATAAATTCCGCCTGGTTACCACCCAGACCGATCTAAAAGAGGTGTTGGAGCACTGGCAAAAACCGGCTGAAAATGGGCATCCGGTTGGATTGGTGCCCTTAATGGAAGGCGCCGAGGCCATTGAAAACCTGGATGAGCTGGAGGAATGGTGGCGCCTGGGATTGCGTGTGATCGGACCCGCCTGGGCGGGCACGCGCTTTTGCGGCGGCAGCGGCGAGCCAGGCCCGCTCACGCCAGAAGGTTATGCCCTGCTGGAAGGCATGGCAGGTTACGGCTTTGTGCTCGACATCAGCCACATGGACGAGCGCGCCGCTTTGCAGGCGCTGGACGTTTACCCCGGAGCGGTGATCGCTTCGCACTCCAACGCCCTGGCTCTGCTGAAGGGTTTGGATAGCAACCGCCACTTGAGCGATGCGGTGATCCGGGCTTTGTTGGAGCGTGATGGCAGGATTGGGATCGTGCCCCTGGGTAATTTTCTGCTCCCGGGCTGGAAAGCCGGCGACCGGCGCGAAGAGATCGGCCTGGCACGCGTGGTAACGCAAATCGATTATATCTGCCAGATGGCTGGAAGCGCCCAACACGTGGGGCTGGGCACTGACTTCGATGGCGGTTTTGGGGTACAATCAGCTCCCATCGAAATCGATAGTTCTGCCGACTTGCAAAAAATTGGCCCGCTTCTTGCAGAGAAGGGATACACAGATTCAGACGTCGCCGCGATCCTGGGAGGCAACTGGATTTCCTTGTTGCAGCGGACTTTACCGGACTAACCATGGAAACTACCAAACCACGCAACGGCATCAACCATTTTCGCGTTCGGGTCGGCTTGATCATTACCATCTTGGGCTTGATGATCTACATCCTGGGTGCTGATCCCGGAATATTCGGGCTGGACCGCAGCCCGGTGACTGGATTTGTGCAGATTGCTGTTTTTCTGGTGGGGTTGGGCATTATGTGCATGGGTGGATATATCACCTTGAACGCCCTGTGGAACGGCACGCAGAAATCCATCGCCGCAGATATCGGCCTGAGGCTGGTGAGCACGGGCTTTGTGATTGCAGTAGCATCCGGAATGGCGGATGTCTTCGGTTTCGGCAACCACCCCTTTCCCAATATCCCCTACTTTGGGCCGTGGCAGGCGATTGGGGTGATGATCGGGGAAGGGGTGATCGCCCTCGGTTTTCTAATGATTATCCCTTACCCCCGTAAGACCTAGCGGCAACCCTTAAAAATTTGTGACTCCGGGATGTGCGGCGGCAAAACCGCGCACATCCCAATCAAGCATTTTTAAGCAGTCTTCTAGCCTGCTACCTGCGTCAGCCCCATTGCCGCCAGCATTTCCTCATTGGTGCCAAATTTAAATTCTTCCAGCATCAGGCGCTCCGCTTCAGCGCGCTCGGTTTCTTCCAGTCGCAGGATGTCCTCTTTGGTGACAATCGGTTTGGTGACCTTATGCAGCAGGAGCTTGAAGTTTTCCTGTACAGCCTGGACGTTTGTCATGGCTGGCAGCGCCTGCAGATATTGTAAAACGACTTTGGCGCCCGTTTCACCGTCTTTGCGCGCCACGCCCACCAACCCGCTGCTGGCTTCACGCGACCATCCCGCCACGAATACGTCCGGGATCAGGCGCGCCGCGGCTGGATCGTAGACTTCATAGGTAACCCCTTCTGCGGGGAAGCGCGGTTCGGGATTTTTGACAAACTCATTCCATTTCACCGGCAGTCCAAAAGATTCGTCCACCTTATCCCCAATGCAGAAGATAACGGTGTCGACCTCCAGGAGGCGCTTGACGCCGGTGCCCTTGGCTTTGGTATCGCCATCTTCGCGCAGCACCAGGGTAGTCTCTTCCACCTCCAGTCCGTTGACCTGCCCGCTATCGTCGCCCACGATGCGGGTGGGCGAGGCCAGGAAATCGAAGAAGAAGCGCGCTTCCGACACCGGTTCCTTGGCTTTAGGCAGGGCAGACAGAATGTACTCCTTGGCAATCTGCACGTCTTGCCCGATGGCTTCCATGACCGGGCGCACGCGCTCCATCTCCTCATCCAGGGCTTTTTGGTCCAGGTTGGCGATGACGGATTCCATCTCTTTTTTATCGAATTTAACTTCCGCCGGGCCGCGGCGCGCCACCGCTACCACTTCATCCACTTTCTTTTCCCGGATCAGCCAGCGGGCGATATCCAGCATGACATTGCCTACACCCACCAGAGCCACCTTTCGCCCGATGCTGAACGGCTGCGCGCTGTATGGCGGGAGCTTGTTGTAATGATAGACGATGTCCTTGGCGTGGTATACACCTCGGGCGATCTCTTCCCCAGGCAGACCCAGCCACTTGGTGCCCTGCGCTCCGGCAGTCACCAATACGGCCTCGAAGCCCGCCGTGCGCAAGTCATCCAGGGTCAAATCAGCTTCATTTCCCACGCTGAGGTTGCCATAATAATCGACAGCCGGCTCTTGCATGATCTGGCGGAACTGCTTGCGCAGGCCTTCTTTCATCTTATGCTTGGTGAAGTAAATGCCATATTCTGCCAGCCCTCCAGGCTTGATATCGCGGTTGATCAATACGACTTGCACGCCTTCGGTGGCAAGCAGGCGGGCAGCGAATAAGCCTGCCGGTCCGGCGCCAATCACGGCTACGATGTGTTTACTTTGCGGCTCATGGTTCAAGGGTGACCTCCTAGGAATCCTGCAAGCATCCAGAATTGCAACCAATCTCATTATATAGGGTTGAGTTCATTTTCACAAGTCCACGATGATTGTGCGTCAATTCCCTCCCCCAAAACAGATCGAATATGCTATATTCGAGGCCAACGCACAGAAGGCCTCTCCGCAGGCTAAAGCCAGGCCAATTGCAGGAGGTAATCCTATGGATTCGTCGTTCGAAGAGCAGACTCCACAAATGCCCATCGCAGACCCACCCCCAGAACTAACCTCGACACCGCCCGCTGCCCCCGGCAGGCGCCAGTGGTTCTGGCAGGGTAAAATCGGCCCGGCCTTCAGGACCATCGCCAGCCTGATATCGCTGACCGTAAACGTAGTCTTATTGATCATCTTGATCCTTTTAGGGCAGCAGCTCTTCGCCTTGAAAGGGTTGATCGCCGGGCAGCTGGTAGGCGGGCTGCATCGCAATTTTGTGCTGATGGACCAGGCGCGCATCGTGTCTGCGGTGCAGGTGGACGACACCATCCAGGTGAAGTTCGACCTGCCCGTCAATACCACCACGGTGGTGAAGCTCACCGAAGACACGCGCATCCAGGGGGCGCGCGTCAACCTCTCCACAGGCGGGCTGACCATCCGCAACGCGCCGGCAAATATCGTGCTGCCCGCCGGCACCGACCTGCCGATTGCCCTCAACATCACCGTGCCAGTGGATACCATCGTCCCCGTCAAGCTGAACGTGCCGGTGGATATCCCCCTCAACCAGACCGAACTGCACCAGCCTTTCGTAGGCCTGCAGGAAGTCATCGCCCCTTATGACCAGCTCCTGGCGAAACTCCCCAATTCCTGGCTAGAGACGCCTCTGTGCGCCGGATGGAGCGGGTGGTTGTGCCGCTGGATGCTGGAAACAAAATAATCCATTTGAAAGGAATCGTATGCAAAGTGCTATCACCCAGACGCGCCTCGCCAACGGCTTGCACGTCTTACTGAAGGAAATTCACACAGCCCCGATCATCTCTCATTGGGTGTGGTACCGGGTGGGCTCGCGCGATGAGAAACCCGGAATTACTGGTATCTCGCATTGGGTCGAACACATGCAATTTAAAGGCACCCCACAATTTCCTGCCGCCATCCTGGATAAATCTATCTCGCGCGAGGGCGGCTTCTGGAATGCCTTCACCTACATGGATTGGACCACGTATTTCGAGACCATGCCAGCCGATAAGATCGACCTGGCCCTGCGCCTGGAGGCCGACCGCATGATCAACAGCCAGTTCGATCCGGATGAAGTGGCTTCAGAGCGCACTGTGATCATCTCAGAGCGCCAGGGCAACGAAAACGAGCCGCTCTTCCGCTTGAGTGAGGAGCTGCAAGCCGCCGCTTTTCGCGTGCATCCTTACCACCATGAAGTGATTGGAGACCTGGCAGACCTGCAGAGCATGACGCGCGAGGACCTGTACAACCATTACCGCAGCCACTACGCTCCCAATAACGCCGTTCTGGCGGTTGCCGGCGATTTCGAGACCGAAAGCATGCTGGCCCACATCCGCCAGTTATTCGAGCCAATCCCCGCCGCGCAGGTGCCTGCGCGACCTTCCCGCCCTGAGCCGCCACAGGCGGGCGAGAAACGCATCACGGTGGAAGGTCCTGGCGAGACTACCTTTATCGACGTGGTCCACCATACCCCGGCGGCCTCGCACCCCGATTTCTTCCCGCTGACCGTGCTGGACAGCCTGCTGACCGGTCCGAGCAACTTAAATATGTTCGGCGGCGGCATTTCTAACAAGACTTCACGCCTGTACCGCAAGCTGGTAGAGACCGAGCTGGCGATCAGCGTCCATGGAGGCCTGCAGGCGACGATTGACCCTTACCTGCACTCTATTACCATCATCATGCACCCCAGCCGCAGCGTCGATGAAGTTCTCGAGGCGCTGCACCAAGAAATCGCCCGCCTGCAGCAGGCTCCCCCACCCGCCGATGAGCTGGCGCGGGCAGTCAAGCAGGCGCGCGCCCTGTTTGCTTATGGCAGTGAGAGCATCACCAACCAGGCATTCTGGATGGGTTTCGCTGAAATGTTCGATAGCTACGCCTGGTTCACCAGCTACCTGGAAAACCTGGCAAAGGTCACCCCTGAAGACGTGCAGCGGGTGGCGCAGGCTTATCTGCGCCCCCAAAACCGTATCGTAGGGGTGTACCTTCCCACCCAGGACAGCAAGGAGACGGCATAATGGCGAACACACCCACCCTCCACTCCTTTCCCGGTCCCGATGATACCCTGCGCGTGCAGCTTGCCAATGGCATCACCGTGCTGGCGCGCCCCAACTTCAACAGCCCCTCGGTTTCCATCAATGGCTATATTACCGCCGCCAGCCTCCTCGACCCGATCGAAAAGCTGGGCCTAGCAGATTTCACTTCCTCCGCCTTGATGCGCGGCACTCACCAGCGCGGTTTCCAGGAGATTTACGAGGCGCTTGAATCAGCAGGCTCCAGCCTGGGGTTCGATAGCGGCACTCATACCACCAGCTTCGGCGGAAAAGCCCTGGTAGAAGATTTGGATATGCTCCTGGAGCTGCTGGCTGAGGCGCTACGCCAGCCTACCTTCCCACCTGAGCAGGTGGAACGCCTGCGCGCCCAGCTCCTCACCGGGCTGGCGATACGCGCCCAAGATACCTCTGAAATGGCCTCGCTCACCTTCGACCAGATCATTTACCACGATCACCCCTACGAGCGCCCGGAAGATGGCTTTCCGGAGACGATCCAGGCGATCCAGCCAGCCGATCTGGCCCAATTCCACCAGCAGGCATACGGGCCAAAAGGGATGGTATTGGTCATCGTGGGCGCGGTGGACCCGCAGCAAGCAGCTGAGAGGGCTTCCCGCTACCTGGCAGACTGGAACAATCCAGCCCAGCCCCCTATCCCAGAGCTACCCGACCTGGCGCCATTAAACGAGACCATCACCCGCAGGGTGACCATCCCTGGCAAGTACCAGTCCGACATCTACATAGGTGTCGCCGGTCCCCCACGCCGCGCCCCAGATTACCTGGCGGCCTCGCTGGGGAACAATATCCTGGGACAGTTTGGCATGATGGGACGCATCGGCGATGTTGTGCGCAAGCAAGCCGGGCTGGCATACTACGCCTCCAGCAGCCTGAGCGGCGGCAGCGGCCCCGGTCCCTGGCGCGTATCGGCGGGTGTGGACCCTGTGAACATCGACAAAGCCGTGGACCTGATCCGTCAGGAGATCGCCCGCTTCGTCAACGAGCCGGTCAGCGCTGAAGAGCTGGCTGACAGCCAGGCCAATTTCGTCGGGCGCCTGCCGCTCAGCCTGGAATCGAACGGCGGAGTCGCTGGCGCTCTGCTCAACCTGGAGCGTTACGATCTGGGATTGGATTATTACCGCCGCTATCCCGACCTGATACGAGCCGTGACGGTCGAAGAGGTGTTGCAAGCCGCCCGCAGCTACCTGCACCCGGACCGCCTGGGGATTGGAATTGCAGGACCGTGAGCGTCTTGAGAACGGGCATTGACCTGGTGGAAATCGAGCGCCTGCAAAGTGTGATCGGTCGCTACGGAGCGCGTTTCCTGGAGCGCGTCTTCACCCCGCAGGAGCTGCAGGAGGTGGGCAGAAACCCGGTCTCGCTGGCGGGGCGCTTTGCCTCCAAGGAGGCGGTCGCCAAAGCCCTGGGTACGGGCATCGGCGCCATCGCCTGGTGCGAGATTGAAGTGCTGCGCGGCCCTGAGCGCCAGCCAGTGCTGCACCTGCACGGCGCCGCGGCCCAACTGGCTGACGAATTGGGTTTAAGCCAGTGGTCGATCAGCCTGAGTCATACGCAAACACACGCAGTCGCCGTGGCGGTTGCGATCGGGGAGGGAACGAATAACAAATAGCAAATCAGCAAATGGGCATTCAAACGAGTCAACGAGTCAACGAGTCAACGAATCAGCGAAAAGCGAACAGCCAATAGCTAACAGCTGATAGCTTCTTCCCAAGGAGAGCACGAATGGGACGCAGGTTGCGCGGTTTTCTTTTCACCTTGCTCAGCGTGATCGTGGTGCTGGGTTTGCTTTTTGCCATCTTTGGTCCGGTCCTTGCCCGCCGCTCATTCCCTCAAATCCAGGGGGAGGTGCGCTTGAGCGGCCTGGACTATGCCGTAGAGATCTATCGGGACCCGTTCGGCATCCCGCACATCTATGCCGGCAGCACCCACGACCTGTTCTTCGCCCAGGGGTACGTGCACGCCCAGGATCGCTTCTGGCAGATGGATGTGTGGCGCCATACCGGCGCGGGTACGCTCTCAAAAATGTTCGGCAAAGACCAGCTGGATACGGATAAATTCCTGCGTACCCTGGGCTGGGGACGCCTGGCGCATCAGGAATGGGCTACGATGGACAACGACCAGCGCGGCATCTTACAGGCCTATGCCGATGGCGTCAATGCCTACATGGAAGAGCATGGCGGCAGCGCCCTCAGCCTGGAATACGCGGTGCTGAAAATTGTTAATCCCGACTATGCCCCCGAACCTTGGGAGCCGGTGAATACCATCACCTGGGCCAAAGTGATGGCATGGGACCTGCGCGGCAATATGCAGGAAGAGATTGAGCGCGCCTATCTGCTGAAAACCTTCAGCCTTGAACAGGTCGACGAAATCTTCCCGCCTTACCGGGCAGGCATGCCGGTGATTGTCCCCAACTGGAGCGGAGAGACCAGCCTGGATAGCGATGGCAGGCTGGTGGATTCGCCGCAAATCCTTGCCGTCCCCGAAGCCCAGCTCGCCGAAATCCAATTGCAGACTGGTAAACTGGATGCCCTGCGCGGCGGGTACCGCTCAGGCCTGGGATCCAATAGCTGGGTGATCTCTGGGGCGCGCACTGCCAGCGGCATGCCCCTGCTGGCAAATGATCCGCATCTCTCCATTCAGATGCCCTCCATCTGGTACGAGATCGGCCTGCATTGCTCTCCCGTGGGCGCAGCCTGCCCCTTCAACGTGGTCGGCTTCTCCTTTGCTGGCGCTCCGGCGGTCATCATCGGGCACAACCAGCGCATCGCCTGGGGCTTCACCAACGTGGAACCCGATGTGATGGACCTGTACATCGAGCGCCTCAACCCTGCTAATCCCAACCAGTACGAAGTCAACGGGCAGTGGGTGGATATGCAGCTCGTGCAAGAAACCATCGACCTGGGTGATGACAAGGGCGAGCCGCTCACCGTGCGTTACACGCGCCACGGGCCTGTGCTTTCGGATGTCTCCGAAGCGCTGGGTAAAATGGGAGTGGAAAGTGGGCTGGAGATACCCGAACAATACGCCATTGCGCTGCACTGGACGGCGCTCGAGCCCACCTATTTATTCCGCGCCGTGCTGGGCTTCAATCTGGCGGGTAATTGGGAGGAGTTCCGCGCCGCGGCCCGCGATTTCGTTGTGCCGGCCCAAAACCTGGTGTATGCCGATGTGGAGGGAAACATCGCCTACCAGATGCCCGGCAACATCCCCCTGCGCGCCGGCGGGGATGGGCGCCTGCCCGTCCCCGGCTGGACGGATGACTATGAATGGACGGGCTACATCCCCTTCGACGAGCTGCCCCGCTCGCTCAACCCCGCGCAAGGCTATATTGCCACCGCCAACAACGCTGTCGTCGGGCCAGACTATCCATATCTGATCACCGCCGATTGGGATTACGGCTACCGCGCCCAGCGCATCATTGAGCTGGTTGAAAGCGCACCGGCGCCCTTCGATCTGGAGAGCATGCAGAAGATCCAGGGCGATAACCTGAACATGAGCGCGCCTTTCCTGCTGCCGGTCATCTCTCAACTCCCCGCCGGCAGCTCACCCCTGGAGAGCGCCCGCGGCATGCTTGTGAATTGGGACGGGCAAAGCCACATGGATTCGGCTCCCGCCGCCCTGTACGAGGCTTTCTACAAGCACTTGCTGGTATTAGCATTCCAGGATGACCTGCCGGAAGACTCCTGGTTCAAAGGCGGAAGCCGTCCAGCGATCATCCTGGAGCGCCTGGTTTCCGAGCCTGACTCGCTCTGGTGGGACAACCACGGCACCATCGAGACAGAGACGCGCGACCTGATCTTCCAAAAAGCTTTGGAGCAGGCTTACGCCGAGCTGGAGCATCGTCTGGGAGCTGACCCGGCGAAGTGGTCGTGGGGCGACCTGCACCTGGCAAACTTCCGCAACCCCACGTTGGGCGATTCGGGCATCGCACCCATCGAAGCCATCTTCAACCGCGGCGGCTTCCGCGCCTCCGGCGGCGGGCTGATGCTGAACGCCACCGCGTGGGACGCCTCGGGCGATTCATACGAAGTGGAAAGCTTGCCCTCCATGCGCATGGTGGTGGACCTGGGAAACCTGGCAGGGTCGCTGAGCGTGCACACCACCGGGCAATCCGGGCACGCCTACCACCCGCACTACATCGATATGGCGGACCTGTGGCGCAACATCCAATATCACCCCATGCTGTGGGAGCGCGCCCAGGTCGAAAAGGTGGCTGAAGGTCATCTAAAGCTGGTTCCATAACGGATTGTTTTCAGGCTCGTCGTAGGAGAGGTTGCCCGATCGTTAGCTGCTCATTTTTTTAGATAAGGATAAGCATGTATCTAATTCCTTTTGCCCGGCTGTCTTTATACAGCCCCAAATCGCTGGAGGCAGTCAATCCGCGCTTGAGGGGTGCTGCCTAACCAATACTATGCACTAAGCAAATTCCTTATTGACTGAATATTAGCATTGTGCTAATATTGTTACGTGTATAAAATCACCTTCACCAGGCAAGCCGTAAAATCGATCCGAAAAATGCCAAAAGCCACGGTGGCTATCTTGCAGGAAAAGCTGAGTCTGGTGGCTGAAGATCCTTTTGCCCCACAACTAGACATTATAAAACTACAAGGGCGTCCAGGGTATCGGCTACGAATTGGCGACTGGCGGGTGATTTACGAGGTCAATAAAGACGAATTGGTGATTATCGTATTGAAAATAGCTCCAAGAGGTGAGGCGTACCGATGAACGTGCAAATAATTAAGCAGAATGGCAAACCAGAATGGGCTATCGTCCCTTATGAGATCTACTTACAGCTCGTAGAACAAGCAGAAATGCTCCAGGATGTTCATGATTACGATACAGTCAAAGCCGCGCTCGAACAGGGTGAAGAGGAATTGATCCCCAGTGAGGTCGTATACGCTCTCCTCGATGGAGATCATCCCATCAAGGTTTGGCGTGAATATCGCGGCTTAACCCAGGGAGGGCTTGCAACCCTGGCGGGGATCAGCGTCCCTTACCTTTCTCAGTTGGAAACAGGCAAGCGCAAAGGTTCTCTGGAGGCGCTGACCTCCATCGCAAAAGCCTTGAAAATTTCGCTGGATGATTTGGTTGCTTTGAATACATAGATATTCTCTGCGTTCTAGAACGACCCTGAGCTGCTGGAGCGGCGCATGCGCATGCGCGAGAGGTCGAGCAGGGCCAGCAGGTCATGCGCAGTAGGCCCTATGCCTGAGTGCGCCATCCATGTATACGGGCTCGGTCCTGACGTACGTGCTCTTCCCCTGGCGCTCGGCTCCTATTGGGCGGTGATCCCCACCCGGTTGATCATCCCGATCCTGGTTGCCAGGCTACTGAACGAGGAAAATCTGCTGGCGAAAGAGCTTAAAGGATACACCGAATATATGCAGAAAACGCGCTGCCGCCTCTTCCCCGGCATCTGGTAAATCTCGTCGCTAAATTTTTAGGCAGGATCATCTTGTCACTCTTCCAATTACTGCTCGGTAAGCTGCTGCGGGTGATCACCATCCTGGTGGGGGTAACGTTGATCGTCTTCTTGCTGATGCACGCCATACCAGGCAACCCGTGGAGTAATTATTCCAGTTCGGCTCGCATGATGCCCAACATAGACATCAATAAGCACCTGCAGCAAGAGCTTTATCGCCATTTTGGGCTGAATCTGCCGTTGTGGCGCCAGTTTACCCGGTATATCATCGGCGACCTCGATCAAGACGGCAGCTTTTTTTGCGGCGCGTTGTGCGGCAACCTTGGACCCTCCATCCGGCAGCGCGGACGCACCGTGGTGGAAGTCTTATTCGAGCCGCCCGAGGGCAGGACATTCTGGCAAAGCCGCTTCGGGTATTCGTTTCGTCTGGTCCTGTTTGGAGCGCTGATTGCCACCAGCCTGGGAATCACCCTGGGGATTTGGAGCGCGACCAGGCCAAGATCGAGGGTCAGCCGGGTCATTTCAGTCGGCCTGGCAGCCCTGATCTCGATCCCGAATTTCGTACTCGGCTTGCTGGCGATCATCATCCTGGCTTCCTGGCTGAGAGTCATTAAGGTCCTGCCAGATTGGAATCATCCAGAGGATTGGATTGTCCCCGCCGTGGTGCTGGCAGTCATGCCGATGGCGAACCTCGCCAGGGTGACGCGCGCCTCTGTAATGAACATCCTCGGTGATGATTATGTGCGCACGGCGCGCGGAAAAGGGCTGACGCAAACCCGCGTGATGCTCGTGCATGTGATGCGCAACGCATTGGTTCCTATCCTCACCTTCCTGGGACCCACTGTGGTTGAGATGTTTGCCGGCTTGCTGATTGTGGAAAACCTGTATTCTTTCCCGGGCTTTGGGAGGGAATTCTGGATCTCTGTCCTGGCGCTGGATTATCCGACGATCCTGGGTTTGACCTGGATCTATGCCGCCGGGATTGTGCTGGTCAATACCGTAACCGAGGCGCTTTGCGAGATCCTGGACCCGCGCGTGCGCCTGGTCAAAGGACAAGGCGCTGCGTGATCCCATTTTTCCCCTGGAAACGCGCCTTGCATAGGAAAACGGTCTGGTTCAGCCTGCTGGTGATCCTGACCCTCGGGTTAGTGGCTGTCCTGGCTCCCTGGCTTGCCCCTCATGATCCGTACGAATGGCGGGTAACGCAATCCTACCTTCCTCCCGCATGGGCGGCAGATCCCTCTACACTGCAAACAACTGAGTTTCCGTTGGGCACCGACCGCTACGGTCGTGATATACTCAGTCGTCTGATTTACGGGACACGCACGGCCTTTTTCCTGGCACTGACGGCTGTTTCCCTGGCAGCGCTGATCGGCACCCTGCTTGGACTCGTATCCGGTTATGCCGGCGGCAGGCTGGACACCTGGTTCATGCTCTTCACCGATACCGTCCAATCTCTGCCAGGCATCATGTTCCTGGTGATCATCGTGCTCATCTTTCGCAGTTTCCTATCACCCACCTGGCTGCATGGATTGTTCACCCTGGTGATCGGTTATGCGGCGGTCGGTTGGGTGAGTCTGGCGCGTTTGATCCGCATCAATGTATTGCAGATTAAATCGCACTTATTCGTGGAAGCAGCGGTCAGCGTTGGAGCCACGCCGTGGCGTATCCTCCATCGCCACCTCTTGCCCAACGTGCTGCACGTGGTCCTCGTCTGGATCATCAACAATATACCGGCGGTTATTCTACTGGAAGCCATCCTCGGGTACATCGGAATCGGCGTGACCAGCGCCATCGACAGCAGTGAATTCACCGTGATCAGTTGGGGCGGCATGTTTTTCTCCGGGCGCTCGGCAATGAACCGTAACCCGCTGATGCTGATCATCCCTTCGCTGTGCATCCTGCTGATCTCGATGAGTTTCATCTTGCTGGCAGATTTCCTGAACGAAGCTACCCGTCCGGAACAAGGGTAAAATCAGATACAGCCGCATATCCCGCTGATGAACAAGGTCGATTCCGGCATCACGCGCAATCGACCAGCTCATGAGCCGAATTCTTAAAGGTATAGAACTTGCGCAGTTGGAGCGGTTGTGGGGCTGTCCAAAAAGTACGGTTTTCGGTTGTGTCGCCGCCAAGGGTAGGGGCGCAGCGATAAAAAAATGCCACCTGTGGTGTCATGGAAACGCTGCGCCTTTCTTTTTGGACAGCCTCATATTTCCTCTGAACTACGTAACATCCAAGGTAAATAGAAAGGTACACCATGATGGATTCCGAACAAACCTTCGAAACGTTAGACCCGCAAGATTGGAGCGCCATGCGCGCCCTGGCGCACCGTATGGTGGATGACGCCCTCACCTATCTGGAAACAGTCGGTGAGCGCCCGGTATGGCAGCCGGTGCCAGAGCCGGTGGCTGCCGGTTTCGATGCCCCCGCTCCCCAGGAGCCAGCCGGCGCCGAGGCGGTCTACCAGGAATTTGTGGAGACGGTGTTGCCCTACCCGATGGGCAATATCCACCCGCGCTTCTGGGGCTGGTACATGGGCGCTGGAACCGTGACCGGCGCCCTGGCGGATTTCCTGGCAGCCACCATGAACCCCAACCTGGGTGGAGGCAGTCACGGCGCCAATCTTGTGGAAGGGCAGGTGGTCAACTGGATCAAGGCAATGCTCGGCTTTCCGCCGGATGCCAGCGGCTTGCTGGTCAGCGGCGCTTCGATGGCGAATTTCGTCGGGATTGCCGTCGCCCGCAATGCTAAAGCCGGCTTCGACGTGCGCCAGCTTGGAATGCATGCCGCGCCGCAGCCCCTGCGCGTGTATGCTTCCACCGAGATCCATAGCTGCAACCAAAAAGCTGTCGAGCTTTTAGGCCTGGGAAGCCAGGGCCTGCATAAAGTAGCCGTGAATGCCGACTACACCATCGACTTGCAGGCGCTCGAAGCCGCCATCGCCGCCGATCGCGATGCTGGATACCGGCCCATCTGCATCATCGGCTCCGCCGGCACTATCAACACGGGCGCAGTGGATAACTTGAACGCCTTAGCCGACCTGTGCGCCCGCGAAGGCCTGTGGTTTCATATCGATGGCGCCATTGGGGCGGTCGCCGTGCTGGCAGATAACGTCAGGCCCTTGCTTGCCGGGATCGAGAGGGCTGATTCGGTTGCCCTTGACCTGCACAAATGGATGCACATCCCGTTCGAAGCCGGCTGCATCCTGGTGCGCCATGAAGAAGCGCACCGCCGGACGTTCTCCCTGACGCCTGAATATCTGGAGCACGTGCCGCGCGGGCTGGCAGCCGGGCGGACATGGTTCTCCGATTACGGCTTGCAGCTCTCGCGCCAGTTCCGCGCTCTCAAGGTGTGGATGTCGGTCAAAGAGCACGGCCTGGAGCGCTTCGGTCGCATGATCGCCCGCAATGTCGAGCAGGCGCATTACTTTGGCAGCCTGGTGGAGAAAGACCCCGAAATGGAACTGCTGGCCCCCATTGGGATGGACATCGTCTGCTTCCGTTTCAACCCCGGCGCGCTGGACGAGAAGGCTCTCAACGCCCTGAACCAGGAGATCCTGATGGAACTGCACGAGCGCGGCATCGCTGTTCCGTCTTACACCACCCTGAACGATACCTACTGCCTGCGCATCGCCATTGCCAACCACCGCAGCCGCCAGGAGGATTTCGACTTGCTGGCTCGGGAGGTGGTGCGCCTCGGGCGGGAGCTGGCAGTTCAGTTCCGCTGAGCCGGAAAACCACCCTGGTGAGCGAGTTTTCAGCTCGCTCACCCTTGCCCGAGCACAAAACAGAGCGAGATAAAATCTCGCTCCACATAACTCCCGTCAATCCTGTCTAATAGTGGTAGTAGGCCTGTTTCTGACATCAACAATTAACTTCCTTCAGGCTTGCCCTTTTGTCAGGGCATTCACGAGGGCATGAATATATAATATTTAAGACTTACGCAGTTGGTGGGAGGGTGATTTGGCGGGCTACGCCCGCCAAATCACCCTCACTTCCCCCTAGAACTGCGTAACTTCGTCGCAGTTGAGCTATCCGATCATGGTGTTCTAGCAATCGCCGCTGAACTATTAAGCGCAGTCTCCAACCACAGAAAATTCGATTCTCAAAATGATAACCCCTGCAAATGACAAACCCGGCTGTTTAAGCGCCATACTTACATTTTTCAAACACCCAAAAGAGAAGCCAGCCGCTGACGCGCTTCCCTACCGGATACGGGATGACTTCCTCTCCCCTGCAGAGTATTCTTTTTACAAAGTGCTCAATCCTATTGTTGGAAAACAGCTCGTTGTTCAATCCAAAGTCAGGCTGGCCGATATTTTCTTTGTGGCGCGTCCAAACGAGAACATGGTCTACCTGAACAGAATCGCACAAAAGCACTTGGATTTCCTGGTGTGCGACGCCACGACCATGCAGCCTGTCTTGGGTATCGAATTAGACGATGCCAGCCATCAGCGCAGCGACCGAGGGAAGCGAGATAAATTTGTAGAGCAGGTTTTTCAAGCTGCCGATTTACCGTTATTGCGTATGCCGGTTCGTCAGGCATACAGTTCAAGAGAACTAGAAGACCTAGTGGCGCCATTTTTGAAAACCCGGGAGAGCGCTCCAGCTTTAGCACAGCCAGTGGTTAACTCTACGGTTTCATCAACCCCGCTTTGCCCCAAATGCGGTATCCCGATGGTGGTCAGAACCGTGGGACAAGGCGAGCATAAGGGAAAGCAATTTTACGGATGCAAAAACTACCCCCGCTGCCGTGAAATGAAGCCCATCAAAACGTAGCGGCTCACTTGAGTGCGCCACTACGAGCTACCTCATAATTATTGTTGAGCGAGTTTTCAACTCGCTCAACGTATTGCTCTTACTCCGCGTTCTCTGTGTCTCTGCGGTGAATCTAGCCCCTCACGCCTCGACCTTGCGCGCCGTGCGCTGGCGCTCCTTGACAAATTCATAAACCGCTGGCAACACCGAGATCAGGATGATCGCCAGCACCACGAAGGTGAAGTTATCCTGTACGAACGGCAGGTTGCCAAAGAAATACCCGCCAAAAGTGAACAGCGCCACCCATAAGACTCCGCCTATTACGTTGTAGGTGATGAAGTGCCCGTAAGTCATGGCGCCAATGCCGGCAACGAATGGGGCAAAGGTACGCACGATGGGCACGAAGCGCGCCAGGATGATAGTCTTGCCGCCATGCTTCTCGAAGAAGGCGTGCGTGCGGTCCATGTATTCTTTCTTCAGGAAGCGTATCTCTCCGCTAAAGGCGCGCGGGCCGATATAGTGACCGATCCAGTAATTCACCGTATCGCCCAGGATGGCAGCAAACGCCAGCAGGAAGAACAACAGGCCCACATCCAGCGCGCCCAGCCCGGCAAAGGCGCCCGCAGCAAAGAGCAGCGAATCGCCTGGCAGGAAAGGTGTTACTACCAGGCCAGTCTCCATAAAAATGATCAGGAACAGCAGCAAGTAGGTCCAGGTGCCGTAATTCTGGATAATCTCGCTGAGATGCTTATCCAGGTGTAAAAAGAGATCGATAAGATATGCAAGTAACTCCATGGTTCACCTTTCAAATCTATTAGATCTTACGCAGTTCAGGGGATAATTGGGGGGTATTTAGGCGGGAGCAGGATTAATTATCCCGTGTCTGCGCAGCTATTATAAAACGATTGGCAAGCAGCAGGCCAAACAAGGCTGCCAATCCCAGCGCTGTCAGCCCATAGGGAGCCAGCTGGCTGGCAGGCGCCAGCCAGGTTAACCCGGCATGCCCCAGGGGTCCGACCAGGTCTGCTGAAACGGTCAGGATCGTCAGCGCGTTCCATAATCCGTGCAACAGCACCGCGCCCAGGTACGTGACGCCCAGCCGCAGGTAACGCCCCTGGCGCAAAGCTGAAACCAGGGCCCAACCGGTGAGCCCGGCTGCCAGGATATGGATGGCGCTGGTGCCCATGCGGGCGAAGATCACGTACGCCCAATCCTGCGCCTGCGAAGCCAGCGCCAGGCTCTCTGCCAGGGCAAACCCGGCGCCGCTCAGCACACCCGTAGCGAAGCCCTCTGCCGGGGTAAGCAAGCGCCCCGCCAGCAGCCAAACCCCTATCGGTTTAATCAGCTCCTCGATCAACGGCACCAGGACTGCCATGAAGGTGAAGACGCTGAAAACCACCAGCGGGCGGGCCAGGTAGGGCATGAGGATATTGCGTATGATCGTTGGATCGAAGCCTGAACTGGAGAGGCGCTCCGCCAGGGCTGCCATCTCCTCAGCCATGCCCGGCTTTGACGAAAGCCACATCGCCGCCAGAAACATCGCCGCAAAGATCACCACCATCTCCGCCAAGAATACCAGCAGCGGGCCCAATGAAACTCCGCTTGCCAGCACACCCCAGGCGCGCTGCGGGGAGCCCAGAGGTATTCCGCGCGCTGCCAGGTAAGCCAGCCACAGCACACTCAGGCCTACGGCAAGGATGTGCAGCGGGGGCAGCAGCGCCCAAGACACAGCATCCACGCGCGCCGCCCATGTGCCAAAAGCCAACAAGAGCGGCAGGGCAAAGATCAGCAGGGTTGGGCGCAGCCAGCGCGGCAGCTGCTGAGGGGCATTCAAAGTGCGTCCAGACAGGCGCGAGAAAGCGTACACCGCTGAGGGCAGCGCTACCAGGCCGATCAATCCGAATCCCATCGCCATCATCAGAGTGGAGAGCGAATCGGCGGGGGTAAAAAACCCAGCCAGGCGCTGACCCAGACCCAACATCGCCAGCCCGGCAGCCAGTCCCCACAAGTTGACCACTGTCAGCAGCGAAAAGCCAAGCTGTAGAGCCGAAGGCCAGTGAAACTTCATTTCTCCTCGATGACTACGCCGAGGATCTTATCGCCAGGCGGCTGGTCGAGGCCCTGGTCAGGATCGCGCAGGCGCAGGCTCTGCGCCACCTCCAGGCCGGAAATCACCTGCCCGAAGATCGTGTAACTGCCGTCTAAATGAGAAGCCGGTCCCAGGGTAATGAAGAACTGGCTGCCATTGGAATTTGCCCCGGAATTCGCCATGGCAAGCCATCCGGCTTTATCGAACTTCAGGTCGGGAGAGATTTCATCCTCAAAAGCATATCCAGGGCCGCCGTAGCCGGTCCCGCTGGGGTCCCCAGCCTGGGCGATGAAATCTTGCAGCACGCGGTGGAAAGTAACGCCATCATACCATCCGCTGCGGGCCAGGAAGATGAAGTTGTTCACTGCCAGGGGCGCACGCTCTGCGAACAGCTCCAGGACAATCTCGCCGCGCTCGGTTTTTAACGTAGCGACGTACTGCTTGACCAGGTCCAGGGTCATCGGCGGGCACGCCGTGAACTGGCGCGCCTCCAGCAATTCCAGCTCAATGATGGCAGTGATGTTGGCGGCGCTCATCGGCAGGTTATCAGGCCAAATTTGCCCATTCAGCAGCAAGAAAGGCGTGCCGGGCATGCCAACATCAACACCTTTGTCCCAGGCAGCCTGGGCTTTGGCTGCCAGCTCCTCGCTGAACAGGTCGCTGGTAAAGCGCGCCTCATCCAGCCCCAGGTCGATGGCGCGCGCCACCACCCACTGCGAAAACTCCTCGGGGGTCATGCTCGTCCAGGCTGACTGATTGGCAAACAGCAAATCGTGCATCTCCCAGAATTTGCCTTGTAACCCGGCAGCCTCGGCTGCCTGGGCCGAAAGGGCGGCTTTATCGTGGATGGAAATCAGCGGAAAATGACGGTAGGCAATCCGGACTTGATCCGGGAATTGTTCTTGGATTTGCGCCAGCACGGGCGCAAGCGAGCCGCAGCCCGGTCATTGAAAATCACTGTATTCCACAAAAGTGATGGCTGCATCCGATGGGCCTGTCACCCAATCATCGCCGCTTACAACCGGAAAGATGGAGCGTTCAGTCGCTCCCGGAGTGGGTCGCGGGCTAATGACGGTGCAGCCAACAGGGGCAGACGAGCTGGAGGCAGACTCCTGCGTGGCAGTGGATACGGCCTGAGTGGCGGGCGCTTCCGCTTTGGAAAGCTCAGTAGGGGTAGCTTGCGGTTGGTCGCTGCTCTGACAGCTTGCCAGCAGCAGGGCAACCCACAACACCCCGATCACCCAACGTTTTATCATGCTTGACTCCTTAAGGTTCTATCCGATAAACAAAGGGGGTCGGGGTGTGCGGCGGCGTAAAGCGCTGCCGCACACCCCACTCTCCCGAATTTTCGGACCGGTTCTAGGCGTACCTCAACGGCAGGAGAGTGTTTCCCGCCTGGACCGCGTAAACCCTAATTTTACCAGGGGAATTCCGTTCAGCCCTGGCAAATCGCAGCGGTTCTTTGGGATATTCCGGGGTAGAGGGTTATATGTGGGGATTGTTGGCGGGCTTCGCCCGCCAACAATCCCCACATCTTCCCGTCACAACGGCGACTCCCAATAATCCATCGTAGCGAATTAATCCTCAGCCAGTGCGACTTGCAACTGTTCGTAGCTGGACATCCAGGAGATGCGCTGGATGAAGTCTGCTAACGATGCGCTGCGAGCGCGCAGCAGACGCACCGCGGCGCCCACCGGGTCTTCACCGGCTGCGCCTCCGGGTTGGTCAGCGTACGCGCCATAGAAAGCAAAATAGGCCTGATTGAGCTTGCGGATCCGGTAACCCTGCTCCCAAAAGAACACGCGGCGCTGTTCCATGTAAGCCTCAGCCTCTTCGATCTGACCCTCCGCCAGCAATTGGTCCGTCGTGACCCGCGTGAGGCGCATTTCGGCGCGGAAGTCGAAGGCTGGCGGCTCGGGTTGGGACGGAATGGTCGCTGAGGGCGCCTCCTCCTCAGGTGGCGGCGGCAGGCGCTCCGGATAAAACCGCTGGATGAGGGCGCCTCCAATTTCCTGCCCGGCGATGGAGGCAGCCGTCTCGTTCATGGTGCGCAGCTCGGGGCTGGTCATATAATTGATCCCCAAGGGGCGCAGGGTGAGAAAGTTATGGATCCATTCGTGAGCGACGACCTCGCTCAACCATACCAGGTCGCTGGTCTGCATAACCATGGTAGGATACACTCCCACTCCCCCGATTCCAACCACCAGGGAAGAGACATTCAAGTTGGCATCTACCCGCTCCTCCAGTTCCACTTGCTGGTCGATGGTCAGATCGGGGACCAGGGAGATATTTTCTTCCTGGAGGATCTGATCTCTCGGGGAAACGATCAGCGCCAGCGGCAGCGGAGTGCTGTGATACAGGATGGGCGGCAGCGCCTGACCTGCCAGGGAGAGACCCATAGGAGCGATCACCTGAGCAAGCTGGCTTTGCAAGGTCGATTCCGCCAGCGGTCCGACCTGGTTGCGCCGCTGGTACAGGCTATCCAGCCTGGTCCGCAATGCCTGTGAGGCCTGTACCGGGTCGCTCACCAGGGGATCAGCGTAGATGGCATTCAGCTCGCTTTCACCTTGCTGGATTTCCACCACCAAATCCAGGTAATCGAGAACAATCTGGCGGCGCTCCGCCTCTGGCAAATAATCGGCTGTGCCGAGGCTGAATTCATCCAATTTGACCCGCAGGGCATCCAATGTCCAGGACAGGTAATCGAATTCGATGTCGCGTGTGTACGCCCGCACCTGATCCGTTTGATCGCCAGGCGGGATGCTGCTGGTGTGTAGCAGCACGCTGCATACAACCAGGATAACGGCTGTGCGAACGAAAACCCGCAAGGACATGCCGTCGATGATACTGCCTTGTGCGCGGCGTGTCAATTCGCAGGGTATGTCATTAAAAATCTCTAAGGAGCGTAAGCCGGGCAATCGTAGATCTCGTCCACCCATTCCCACAGCAAATCCTGATCAAATCGCCCATCCTCTCCAAAAACATGCCCCCATTTCTCGTAAATCCAGTCCTCGCGTCCCAAGGATTTATAGGCGTATATCTGAGCCTGGTAGGCCTGGACTTCGTTGTACAGGTAGCAACCACACTGACCTTTCTCCATGTGCTGCCCGGCGTGTACCAGCTCGTGAGCAATGAGGGCAGCGATGGTCTCCCAAGGTTCATCCTCGTAAAATTTGCGAGAGAATGAGATGCTGCCCGCCACGCGCGGTTGCGCATCGCAGTCTTCCACCGAATAAACCCCGCCGTACCAGCTCATATTTTCATCGATGCTGATCGGCACGTGATAAATGAGGGCAAGCTGGGCAATCTCGTGCAAGGGCTCGAAGCTGACCTCGTTGAGCATCTCCCACCCCTTCAACAGCTCCGCCGAAATGACCTCCTCCGGCAGAGAAGGCTCGTTCAGGCTGGTCTGCAGCTGCCCGCCTGTGACAGTAGCGCTGGCGCTGCGGGCAATCTGGTCTTCGATATACAGGTTGAGGGTGTATTCGCCGGGCTGCAAGTCCGAGCCACCATCATTCTCATAAGAGCAATAAGTAAGACCCTCTTCTCCGTATTCCCATTGCAGTTCCAGTTGCACCAATTGTTCACCTTCCCATAACCACTCACAAGTCCAGGGCTGCTGATCTGCCATGTTGGTGTAAGCGAAAACGCCATATAGTTTGGGAAATCCGGCTTCGAAATCGGTGACCGACTGCACCGGCGGGTATTCTTGTTCGATATCGGTGGTAAAGTCTATTGGTCCAAAGGCTGGATCGTTGAAAGTCTCTGAAGGAGCAGCCTCAACCCGAAAAGCGGCTTCCTGCACAGGCTGGTCGTCGATATATAAAACCAGTCGGTATTCACCGCTATCCAGCTCGTGCTCACCCTCAATCGAATAGGCCAGCCAGCCATCCTGGTCCTCTTCCCAGGTTTCACCGGTGGCATCTACGTAAGTCTCGCCATCCAGGGTCCAATAACGACCCCAGGATTGACCCTGCTGCATAACCTGGTAAGTAAAATAAGCCCACACTTTTAGAATGCCGGCGGGGAAGAGCTCTCCCGCTTGTATGCACTCCCCATCATCGCTCACATCTTCACAAAATGTGATTGCGCTAAAGCTGCCAGGGCGCTCGACTTCGGGCGAGTCTGGGCTTTCAGGTGGGATTTCCACCTGCTGGGTCTGCTCAGCCGGTTGGTTGGCAGTGCCGAACAATCGAGAGAAGAGGCTGCAAGATAGCGTTGCACAGATGACGACCAGGCTGATCGGAAGCCAAAACATCCGTCTGTTCATATCCCACCCCTGACCTGAAGTTACTACACGCGGGAACCACAAAGTGCAAGCCACCACTCTCAGCGTGAATTAGCGTGCATTCGTGGATTGTACAACGCCTACTATTGTACATAAAAATCATAAAAAGGCGCGCCGAGTTCTCGTGCTATAATCTGCGCCAGGATGAATTTTCTGATTACGGGTGCTGCAGGTTTCCTTGGATCGGCGCTGGCAAACCACCTCGCGCATGAAGGTCATCAGGTGCGCGGCATCGACGATCTCTCCACCGGCAACCCGCAGGCGCTCTCTCCCGATGTGCTGTTTACACGCGGCGATGTCAATGACCGCCCCAAGCTATGGACGCTGCTGCAAGAAGTGGATTGTGTTTACCACCTGGCAGCCCGCGTTTCCGTGCCAGAGTCGGTGCTGTACCCGCGCGAGTATAACGCCGTCAATGTGGGCGGTACGGTGAGCCTGATGGAGGCCATGCGGGATGTGGGCGTGCGGCGGGTGGTCTTTATCTCCTCCGGGGCGGTCTACGGCGACCAGGGCGAGCAGCCCATGCGCGAAAGCGCCATCCCCAATCCGCGCTCGCCCTATGCGGTCTCCAAGCTGGCAGCCGAGTATTACGTACGCACCATCGGCGACCAATGGAAGATCGAAACTGTGAGCCTGCGTGTTTTCAATGCCTACGGTCCGGGTCAACACCTGCCAGCTTCTCATCCACCGGTAATCCCCAACCTGCTGCGCCAGGCAAGCCGCGGCGGGACACTGGTCGTTCATGGGCAAGGCACCCAGTCACGCGATTATGTATTTCTGGATGATGTTGTGCGCTGCATGGTAGCTGCCGCCACCGCCCCGGGTCTGAATCATGGCACCATCAACGTAGGCAGCGGCACTGAAACCAGTGTGCGCGATCTGGTGCGCATGGTCTTGGAGATCACCGGCAGCAAATCCGAAACGCTGTATAACCCGCACACAGACCCTGGCGTCTCACGCATGTGCGCCGACCCGACGCTGGCGCGTGAGAAACTTGGCTACCAGCCGCGCTTTTCTCTGCAGGAAGGCCTGCGCCTGACCCTGGAGCGGGATGCCCGCTTGCGGCGTGAGGTTCCCACACGACCCATATAAGCATTATATGCGCGCCCTCAGGCCGATCGATCTTTAGAGTTTATGCCCCACGCATCCCAATTAACCCGTGAATTTTACGTCCGCGACACCCGGCTCGTAGCGCGCCAGCTCTTGGGCATGCGCCTGGTGCGCCGGGAAAACGACCTGCGCCTGAGCGGCATCATCGTGGAGACCGAGGCCTATCGCGGCGAAGAAGACCAGGCCTGCCATGCGCGCGTTGGGCGCACGGCGCGCACCCAGGTGATGTACGGCCCACCGGGGCATGCTTACATCTATTTCACCTATGGCATGCACTGGATGTTAAATTTCGTCACAGAGGGTGAGGGCTACCCTGCAGCGGTGTTGATCCGCGCCATCTACCCCGAAGAGGGACTGGATCTCATCCAGGCGCGCCGCAACGGTCAACCGCGCCCGCGCTGGACGGACGGCCCAGCCAAATTATGCCAGGCGCTCAACATCGATGGCAGGCTGCACGGGTTGGACCTGTGCGCCCCACACAGCGAGATTTTTGTCGAAGAAGGGGTGCCCATTTCAGATGCCAGCGTGACCAACGCGCCGCGTGTGGGGTTATATACTGTGCCAGAGCCGTGGAAATCGATCCACTGGAATTTCCAGTTGAAGGTAAAAGGAACACTGTTCGAGGAGCAAAAGGTTTCCTCGTAGCTGCGTATCTCTGAGAGGAGGTAGTAATGGGTCTGCTGCAAGGGAAGACTGCGTTGGTATTTGGATTGGCGAACGAGCGCTCGATCGCCTGGGGAATTACCAAGGCTTTTCACGAACAAGGCGCCAGGCTGGGCCTGAGTTATGCAGGAGAGGTTCTGGAGCGGCGCGTGCGCCCGCTGGCAGAGCAGGTGAATTGTACATTTGTCGAATCTTGTGATGTCGCCAGCGATGAACAAATCCAGCAGGTAACCGAGAAAGCCGCGCGGGAGTTCGGCCAAATCGACATCCTGGTGCATGCAATCGCATTCGCCAACCGCGACGAACTGACCGGACCGTATTACAACACCAGCCGGGCCGGGTTTCACCTGGCAATGGATATAAGCGTGTATTCTTTCACCGCCCTGGCGCGTGCTTTCCAGCCCATTTTGCGCCCTGGCGGGGCGCTGCTTACCCTCACCTATTATGGATCAGAGAAAGTGGCACCTCATTACAACGTCATGGGGGTCGCCAAGGCAGCTCTGGAGGCTTCGGTGCGCTACCTGGCTTACGATCTGGGCAGGCAGAACGTGCGCGTCAACGCCATTTCCGCCGGTCCTATCCGCACCCTGGCAGCGGCTGGCGTCTCAGGCTTCAAATCGATGTACCACCGCGTCGCTGAAATTTCGCCCATCCACGAAAATGTGACCATCGAGGATGTGGGCGGCGCCGCGGTGTACCTGTGCTCCGACATGGCTGCCAAAACCACTGGAGAGGTCCTGTACGTCGATTCTGGCTATAATATTATGGGAATCCCCGAGCAGGTAGATTAACCCTCCATCCAGGATTATAGAAATGGGGGTATCCCGCCCGCTTCTATTTTCAGACGGATACTGAGGCGGATTGCTGAAGGGTTGAAAACAGGTATGTTTCGAAAACGAGAGAACTCGATACTGCCAGCCGCGCTTCCTATCCCCACCGAGCGGGTCACTTCCGTCCTGGGAAAGGGCATCGCCTGGAAAGGCAACTTGAGCGGGACGGGCGGGGTGCGCATCGAGGGGGCATTCGAAGGCGAGATCAATTTACGCGGCATGCTGGTGGTGGGCGAGAGCGGGCGCGTGACCTGCCAGAATTTACGCGCCAGTGTTGTGATCGTGGCAGGCGCGGTGCGCGGGGATATCACCGCCGAGAAGCTGGAAATCCGCAGCACCGGGCGGGTGTGGGGCGATGTGGTCACCGCGGCTTTCGCCACCGAAGAGGGCGCCTTTCTACGCGGTCAGATCCGCATGGAAGAGCGCGTAAAAATCGAGGTGGAAGCCGAACCGGAGAGCGAATCTTCACCCCCTGAGGAAGAGAGATGAGTAAAAACCAGAGGGCTGTCCAATAAAATTCTTTCGGGACAGCCCCATAAGCGTGATGGCCCAGTTATGGGCCATCTTCCCTGCCTTTACTGCGGTGTTTCCACCGGAGGCGTGGTCTCTACCGTGGGGACAATCCCCGGTCCGGGAAGCACCAGCGTGGGGGTCATGCCTTCCAGGGTGAAGATGATCTTATCGGTGGGCTGCAGAGCGCTGGCGTTCGCCAGGGCAAGCTGCAACTGCAGGTAAGCGGAGTTGTTGGCGTACAGCTCTGCCAGGGCAATCTCACGCGCCAGGTCCACCTTCACCCGCTCCGCAGCCGCCAGAGCCTGGGCGCGGTTGATCTCGAGGTCTTGTTCAGCCGTAAAAAGATCGTTGCTCTTCTGCGCTTCGATGACCGCGCGTTGGGCTGCCAGCTTCTCCTGCTCCAACTGGGCCAGGATGGTTTGCTGGCGGGCTTGCTCCTGGATGCGGCTTTGCTCCACGCGGATTTCGCCTTCCTGGCGCGCCTGCTCGGCGCGCGCTTCGGCGTCAGCTTTCAGCTTATCCTGGGCGGCTTTCTCGGTGGAGAGGCGGCTCTGCACAATGGCGTCCAAGGCTACTTGCACCTCCGGGGAAAGCACCACCTCCGGCACCACTACATTTTGAATCTCCAGGCCGAAGTTGGTCGCCAGCTTGCTCAGCTCGTCATCGATGCAGCTGCGCAAGGAGTCGCGGGCGGTGCCGATGATTGAATCGTCAAAGGGGCGCTCGCCCACGCACACTTTCATCGACTGGCGGGCCAGGTCACTCACCCGGCTGCGCGCCAATTCGTCATCCAGGTAAATACCGCTGTACTGCGCCCAATTCGCCAGCAGGATATCTTTCTGCGCCAGGTTTGGGCGGAAGATATCACCGCTCACCACCAGACCGATGCGTTGCTTATCACTGGTGATAATCTCTTCATCGCGCACGCTGAAGGGAACCGCTTGGCTGGAAACGTGCTTCAGCTCCACGAACAAACCCACGTCGCTGTACACGCCCGGGCCAACGATGTCATAAATTCGCCCGCTGCGGAATTGCACACCCACCTGGTTTTGGTCAACGCGCCGGAAGAAATAAACAAACCGGCTGCCAAACACCAGCAGAGCAAATACAGCCAGCACCACCAGGCTAACGAGTAGGGTAGAGATGACGAGCCGACGGGCATCCGTTTTCATAGACTCCTCCATGGGTGAATTTTAAAGGCCTAGTATACCGTAGATCGCTGCCCAAGATCAGAGCCAATCCTTGGGTTCTTTGGGATTTTCCGGGGTAGAGGGTTATATGTGGGGGTTGTTGGCGGGCTTCGCCCGCCAACAACCCCCCACATCTTCCCGTCACCACGGCGACTCCCAATGATCCAATCCTTGCACGTAATAGATCACTGATTGATCTAGGCAGGCGCACTTGAAAAGACGCACCGTTAACGATCATAATTCAAACGGATGCCTGTTCCATTTACAAAATCGTTAGCCGTCAGTGGGGAGGCTTTGTGCACAATACACCTGGCAGCCGAGCTGGCAGGATATAATATCTCGCGTGACCGACAGCCAGACCAGCGCCAACCGGCAGATTGCCCGCGCCGCGGGCACCGTGATGATCGCAATCATCATCAGCACGTTGACCGGGTTGGCGCGGCAAATCCTGGTAGCCGATGCTTTTGGCACCAGCGCCGATTTTGAAGCCTTCAGCGCCGCCAACCGCATCTCTGAAACACTCTTTACCCTGGTAGCGCGCGGCGCGCTGGCAGCCGCATTCATACCTACCTTTACCGGTTTGCTGACCCGCAAGCAAACCCAGAGCGCCTGGCGCCTGGCCTCGGCTGTGTTTAACTTAATCCTGCTGATCACTGCCGTCGCCTGCCTGCTGGCTGCTATCTTTGCCCCACAGATCGTACGTTATCTCCTGGCGCCCGGTTTCGCCGCTGACCCAGCCAAAGAGGCCCTGACAATCTCCCTGGCGCGCCTGATGCTGCCTTCGGCAGCCATCTTCAGCGTCAGCGGATTGGTGATGGGCATCCTGAACGCGCACCAGGTTTTCCTGGTGCCGGCCCTGACACCCTCCATGTATCAGCTGGGCCTGATCTTTGGTGTGACGGTGCTATCCCCTCGCCTGGGTATCTACGGCCTGGCGTGGGGAGTGCTGATCGGAGCCAGCCTTCACCTGGCTTTGCAGATCCCCGCCCTGCTACGCCAGAATGGCGCCTACACCCCCACCCTGGGATTGGAGGAACAACAGGTGCGCGAGGTGGCGCGCCTGATGGGGCCGCGCCTTTTAGGGGTGGCGGTGGTGGAGCTGAATTTTTGGGTCAACACGCGCCTGGCCTCACTTCAGCCGGAAGGCAGCGTAGCCAGCATTGCCATCGCCTTTGCCTTGATGCTGATGCCGCAAGCTGCCATCGCCCAAGCAATCGCCATCGCCGCCATGCCCACCTTCTCCGCCCAGGTGGCCCTCAACAAGCTGGATGAGATGCGCGTTTCGCTGGCAGCCAGCCTGCGCGGGGCGCTGCTGCTTTCCATCCCGGCCTCGATTGGCTTGATGGTCCTGCGCGTGCCGATCGTCGCTCTGTTGTACCAGCGTGGAGAATTCAATGCGCGCTCAACCCAGATGGTGGCCTGGGCGCTCTTGTGGTACGCTGCCGGGCTGGTGAGTCACGCCATGGTAGAAATTCTGACCCGCGCGTTCTATGCCCAACACGACACGAAAACGCCGCTGCTGGTGGGCGCAGGGGCGATGGGGTTGAACATCCTGTTAAGCGTACTGTTTTCTGCGGCTTTCTACCGGCTGGGGTTGATGCCCCACGGGGGCCTTGCACTGGCGAACTCGCTGGCAACCGGCCTGGAAATGATCGGCCTGGCGGTGCTGATGCGCCGGCGCCTGGGCAGGTTGGAGGGAAAACGTATTTTGCAAGTCGTGGTACAGGCTGGCGGAGCCAGCCTGGCGATGGCTGGCGCGCTGTGGTCCTGGTTAAGTCTAGCCGGTGGGATGCAGGTTTGGGTGGTGGGAGCAAGCGGGGTTATCCTGGGTGGAATCGTTTTCGCCATCACCATCTGGCTGTTGGGCGCTGAGGAAGCCAGGGGCATTGGGGGTGCGCTGTTGAAGCGCTTTAGGCGCTGAAGCTCCACCAGGTGCTGCCAGTCTTTCAAGTGACGATCCACCACATCACCTGGGCCACCAACAGGCCCAGGAGCACACCTCCCAGGGACTCCAGCGGGGTATGACCCAGCACCTCGCGCAATTGCTCACCTTTCAAGGGATGCCCGCTGGCTAACTCCTCGATCATGGTGTTGATCACAGCCGCGTGCATGCCTGCCTGGCGGCGAATACCCGTGGCATCGTAGACCACCACAATCGCCAGTGTCGCTGCGATGGCGAAGACCGCCGAATCGAAGCCGATAAACAAACCGATGGCATGCGCCACACCGGTCACCAGCGCCGAATGCGAGCTGGGCATACCGCCCGCCCGCAGCAGCAAAGACCAATTCCAGCGCCGGGTCTGGATGTACTCCAGAGGCACCTTGATGGTTTGGGCAATGAACCAGGCGATCAGCCCGGAAAGCAAAGCGTAATTATAAAATAATGGGGGCAGAGTCATTCAATCATTCCGGGGGATTAAAATCGGTCAGGTTATCGCCGGAGAGCTGTTGGACCTTGAGCTCGGCCTGGTCCAATAAACCAGCGCAATAACGCGCCAGCGCCTGGCCGCGCTCGAAAACTGCCAGAGCGGTATCCAGGCTGTGCTCGCCGCTTTCCAACTCCGTGACAATCTCTTCCAATTCAGCGTAAGCCTGCTCGTAAGTCAGCTGTTCTACAGGTTGCCTGGTAGCCACATCGATTGGGGTGTTTGCAGACATGGATTCCTCCTAAGGGGCATCGGCGCTGTCCAAAAGCGCGGCATCTACCGGTGGTTTTAAAAAGGTTTGCAGGGGGGCGTCGGCGGGCAGGTGCTGGCTGGCGAGCAAGTCAAAGCGCTCCCGTGTTAGGCCCGTCTGTGCCAGGTAGCGGTCAACTTCCGGCTCCACGGTTGCCTGGTAGACGCGCTGCATGGCATTGCGGCGCGCCTGCAGGGCGATTAACATTCCCACCCCCACCAGCGCCAGGAGCGCCATCACGATCAGGATGAACGCCAGGATGAGATTGATCAACTTAAAAACAAAAAGCAGCCCAATAATGATCAGCGCCGGGAGCATGCCCATTCCAAAGCCCATACCGAAAGCTATCTCAGCGCTGCCCGCGCCGGCAGCGCGCAGCTTTTCGTTGAGTGATTCCAGCAGATAGTTAAAATCCTGGGTTTGTTCCGTTTCGAGTAGATCGGGTTCCATGGGTAGTTTGCCCTCAATCCGGTTCAACTCGCGCCGCAAAGGTGCCATCACTCACCTGCACCTGCAATTGCTCGCCGGGAGCCACCTGATGCACACTGCGCACCAGAACGCCATCCGCGCCTGTCACAGCCGCATATCCACGTCCCAAGACCGCCAGCGGATTCAGCGCCGACAGGCGCTGCCCAGCGCCTCCCAGGCGAGCGCGTTGTAATACCAGGCGATGCCTGAGGGCTATACCGGCGCGGTAGGTCAGGTCGTCCAGGTGCTGGCGGTCGGAGCGCACCCGCGCCGCCGGAGATTGTAACCGCAAACGTGCCCGCAAATCATTCAATTGCCAGCCCAGGGTGCTGCGCGTCGCCCCGATGGCTTGCGCCAGGCGGCGGCTGGTATCTACCAGCGCGGCCCACAAATCCTGGCGGTTGGGGGTTGCCAGCTCGGCGGCGGCTGTGGGGGTAGGGGCGCGCAGGTCAGCAGCGAAATCGGCAATGGTGAAATCCGTCTCATGGCCCACACCGGTGATCACGGGAGCCTGGGAAGCAACGATGGCGCGGGCAACCGGTTCGGTATTGAATGCCCACAGGTCTTCGATGGAACCGCCGCCGCGCGCCAATAAAATAACATCCGGCTCAACCACCCGGTTGATGGCCTGCAATGCCTGGACAATCCCGCCGGGTGCTTCTTCTCCCTGCACCGGCGTGGGCGCCAGGACCACCTGGACCAATGAGTAGCGCCTGCGCAGGGTGTTCAGCATATCCCGCAAAGCTGCCCCGGTGGGAGAAGTGACGATGCCAATCCGACGAGGCCAGCGTGGAATGGGGCGTTTGCGCTGCGCATCGAACAGCCCTTCGGCCTCCAGGCGGGCTTTCAGGCGCAAGAATTCCTGGTAGAGCGCTCCCTCGCCCGCCAGGCGGATCTGGTCGGCGTACAACTGGTATTGCCCGCCAGCTTCATACAGGCTGATCGCGCCATGCACCTCCACAGCATCCCCATCGCGCGGGATGAAGGCCTGGCGCTGCACCGCATTGCGCCACATCACGCAGCGCAGTGAAGCTGTGGGATCCTTCAGGGTAAAATACAGGTGTCCTGAAGCGGGCCGCGAGAGATTGGAAACCTCACCCACCACCCAGGCATCCTGAAGCTGGGCATCACTTTCCAGTAGATCGCGCAGGTAGCGTGTGAGCTCGGTGACGGTGCGAGAAGGCGGGCGGAAGAGAGGTAGCTGGAACATTGCGAATTGCTGATTGCTGATTGGCTAGTAGCTCTTGGCTCTTAGCTAAAAGCTGATAGCTGATAGCTGACATCTGACAGCTTTCGAGGATACCCGGCTTCGGGCAAGCTGTCAACTATTCCACGAATACAGAATATTTGCTACAATTACGTAAACGATGAAGCAGCTCTGGTCCCCCTGGCGTATGACCTACATCCAAAACCACAAAAGAGAAGCTGGATGCGCGTTTTGCAAAGAGCTGGACAAGCCCGATGGGCCGGAAAACCTGATCGTATTCCGGGGCCGGCGGGCATTTTTGATCCTCAACCGCTTTCCCTATACCAGCGGGCACCTGTTGGTAGTGCCTTACGATCATCAGCCCTCCCTGGAAGACCTGGACCGCGAGTGCCGGTCTGAGATCATGGAGATCGCCAGCCAGGCGGTGGTGGCTCTCAAAGCCGTCTACCGGCCCGAAGGCTTCAACCTGGGCATCAATATCGGCGAGATTGCGGGGGCGGGCATCGCCGGGCATGTGCACATGCACATCGTACCCCGTTGGGGAGGCGATACCAATTTCATGTCCACCTTGGGCGAGACGCGCGTCATCCCGGAAGCCATCGAAGACACGTACCGGAAAATCAAGGAACAGTGGGGAGTGATGCAGGATACGTAACGTATCCCGCATTACGCATCACTCGTCACGCATCACGCATCACGCATAAGGAGATCTCCACATGACGCAGTACGATCAGCAACCCGTTATTCTCAGCGCTGTTCGCACCCCCAGCGGGCGCTTCCAGGGCAGTCTGAGCAGCTTCGCAGCGCCAAAATTGGGCGCCATCGTTGTAAAAGCCGCTGTCGAACGCGCTGGCATCCCGGACCCCATCGAAATCGACGAGGTTTTTATGGGGAACGTCGTCAGCGCAGGAGAAGGACAGGCCCCTGCCCGCCAGGCAGCGATATTTTCCGGACTGCCCGCCAGCGTGGGGGCTACTGCCATCAACAAGGTGTGCGGGTCTGGATTGAAAGCCGCCATGCTCTCAGCCCAGGCGATCAAAGCCGGTGATGGCGATCTCTTTGTCGCCGGCGGTATGGAGAGCATGAGCCGCGCCCCTTACTTGGTGGATGGGCGCACCGGGGCGCTGCGCTTTGGGCACCTTCAATTGACCGATGCTCTTTTGCACGATGGCCTGTGGGATTCTATCCAGAATTGGGGCATGGGCGACGCCGCCGAATTCATCGCCGAGGAGTACGAGGTCACTCGCCTGGCAATGGATGAGTTTGCGTATGCCAGCCACCAGAAGGCCATTGCTGCCATCGATAGCGGCAGTTTCAAGCCAGAGATCGTCCCGGTGGAGATCCCTGGCAAGAAAGGGGCGGTCACCATCTTTGATACCGATGAAACTCCACGCCGCGAGACCACCCTGGAGGCTTTGGCAGCTCTCAAGCCGGCCTTCCAAAAGAACGGCAAAGTAACTGCTGGCAATTCTCCCGGGTTGAATGACGGCGCCGCGGCTGTAGTGGTCGCCAGCCGGGCAAAAGCCGAGGCCCTGGGTATAAAGCCCCTGGCGCGCATCGTCGGTCAGGCTCAAGCGGCGGTGGAGCCCAAATACCTGTTCATTGCTCCCGCCAAAGCCATCCCACTCTTGCTGCAGAAAGTTGGCTGGAGCCTGGCGGAGGTGGACCTGATCGAGCTGAACGAGGCTTTCGCTGCACAGGTGCTGGCAGACGGTTATGCCCTGGCGGACATGGGCTGGGATTGGAATAAAGTCAATGTGAACGGCGGGGCGATTGCCCTCGGTCACCCGATCGGCGCCAGCGGAGCGCGCGTGCTCACCACCCTGATTTACGCCCTTAAAAACCGCGGCCTGAAACGCGGCATTGCCTCGCTGTGCCTGGGAGGCTCTGAAGCGGTAGCCATGGCAGTCGAGTTGGAGGAATAATCCCCATGAAGATCGAGCGTATTTTCATTGTTGGAGCCGGGACGATGGGCAACGGCATTGCCCAGTTGGCTGCCGCCAGCGGTTACCAGGTGACTTTGATGGATGTGCTTCCCGAGCAGCTGGCGCGCGCCAAAGCCGCCATCGCCAAATCGGTGGAAAAGCTGGCAGGCAAAGGCGTTATCGACGAAGCGCAGAAAAAGGCTGCGTTGGATATCCCAACCACTGGAGAGCTGGGCGGCGCTGGAGATGCTGATCTTATCATCGAGGCCGCCAGCGAAAATCCTGAAATCAAATTCAAAATATTCCGCGATCTGGATGACCTGGCTCGCCCGGAAGCCATCCTGGCTTCCAACACCTCCTCGATCAGCATCACCAAGATCGCCGGCGCCACTCGCCGGCCCGATAAAGTGATCGGCATGCACTTCATGAACCCGGTCCCGCTCATGCGCCTGGTGGAGGTGATCCGTGGGCTAGCGACTTCCGATGAAACTACCGCCGTCACCGTCGGAGTCTGCCGCGCCATGGGGAAAGAGCCCGTAGAGGCCAACGATTCCCCTGGCTTCATCTCCAACCGCATCCTGTGCCCGATGATCAACGAGGCCATCTTTGCCCTGCAGGAGGGCATCGGCGCGCCAGAAGCCATCGACGCAGTGATGAAATTGGGCATGAACCACCCCATGGGGCCGCTCACCCTGGCAGATCTGGTCGGCCTGGATGTGGTGCTGGCCGTGATGGAGGTTTTGCAGCGCGACCTGGGCGACGATAAGTACCGCCCCGCTTACTTGCTGCGCAAAATGGTGGATGCCGGATACCTTGGGCGTAAAACCGGCAGGGGGTTCTACACCTACGCGTGAAACGCTCAAAACCCGTTATGGGCAAGGATGGGGAGATCCTGCCCAGGATGAAGGGACTCCATGGCTCAGCCAGGTGAGGGTACCACTACTTATGATTACGTCATCATCGGTTCGGGGTTCGGCGGCAGCGTTTCAGCCATGCGCCTGGTGGAAAAAGGCTATTCGGTGCTGGTTCTGGAGCGCGGCAAGCGTTTCGCCGATCAGGATTTCGCCAAAAGCAATTGGAATATCTTCAAGTATCTGTGGGCGCCCACGCTGCGCTGCTTCGGCATCCTGCAGATCAGCCCCCTGAAAGATGTGATCGTGCTGCACGGCAACGGTGTGGGAGGCGGCAGCCTGGGGTATGCCAATGTGCTCATGCTGCCCGACGACCGATTATTCAACAACCCGGCCTGGAAACACCTCGCCGATTGGAAAGCCGTCTTGCTGCCCCATTACGATACCGCCCGGCGCATGCTGGGCGTGACTCAAAACCCGCGCCTGTGGCACTCCGACGCAGTGCTCAAAGACATTGCCAGCGAGCTGGGCACCCAGGTCACTTTCCGCCCCACGGAAGTAGGGGTCCTCTTCGGGCGCCGCGAACAGGAGGGTGAAGAAGTTCCGGACCCGTATTTCGCCAATGAGGGACCGCCTCGCAATACCTGCATCCACTGCGGAGGCTGCATGGTGGGCTGCCGTTATAACGCCAAGAACACCCTGGTGAAGAACTACCTGTACTTGGCAGAAAAATGGGGCGCTGTGATTTGGCCCGAATGCGAGGGGCGCGACGTGCGGCCTCTGCCGGCGGGACAGCCCGATGGGGCTCGTTATGAAGTGCTGTACCGCAAGTCCACGGCCTGGTTGCCCGCTCCAGAACGAAGCGTGCGGGCGCGCAACGTCGTCTTCTCTGGCGGCTCGCTGGGCACACTCTACATGCTCTTTCGCTGCCGCGAAGTTACGCGCTCGCTGCCCAACATCTCCCGGCGCCTGGGGGAGCTGGTGCGCACCAACAGCGAAGCCCTGCTGGGCGCCACCAGTCGCAGCCGGCAAATCGACTACTCGCACGGCATCTCCATCACTTCGATTTGCAACGCCGACGAAGTGACCAACGTCGAGCCGGTGCGCTACCCGGCGGGCTCCGACTTGATGCGTTTCCTGGCAAGCCCCCTGGTCGAATCGGGCGGCAGCATTCCGCGCCGTTTCTTGCGCACGTTCATAACGATCTTTACCCACCCGGTGGATTTCTTACGCACCCACGTGCTGCCCGGATGGGCGCAGCGTACTACCATCTTGCTGGTGATGCAGACCGAAGATAACCGCATCCGCCTGCGCCTGGGGCGCCACCTGTTCACCCTGGGCAAGCGCCTGCTCGTCTCGAGCCCCGATAAAGAGCACAATATCCCCTCGAAAATCGATATCGGTCACAGGGTAACGCGCAATTTTGCGAGCAAGATCAACGGAGCGCCTGCCGGTTCGATCAACGAAGGGTTGTTGGATATCCCCATGACCGCCCACATCTTAGGCGGCTGCCCCTTTGGCCTGAGCGCGGAGGAGGGCGTTATCGACCTGAACTGCCAGGTGCACAACTACCCAGGGCTGTACGTGGTGGATGGCTCCATCATGCCAGCCAATCCGGGCGTCAACCCCAGTCTGACCATCACCGCCCTGGCGGAATATGCCATGAGCCGTGTGCCTGCCAAAAACGGTAAGCCGCTGCGCGCTCCGATGTGTGTTACACGGCAGCCTGAAGAAACGGCGCCCCTCCTGGAGGTCACCTTTGGCTGATTCGATCATCCAAAAATTGGGTCAATTGGCGAACTTCATGGCGCAGCGCGATGTGATCAACCTGCAAAAGCAGGAGCTGATCGACCAAGTGCTCACTCCCGAGATCAAAGCCCGTCTCGAGGAGATCGAGGCCGAATTCGGCGGGCGCACGGAAGCTGTGGAAGCCAATATCGCCGCCCTGGAGACCGAAATCCGCCAGGAAGTACTTCAGCATGGCAGCTCGGTGAAAGGGGCATTTCTACGCGTGAACTGGCACAAAGGCCGCGTGACCTGGGACACCAACTCGCTGGATGATTATGCCCGCCAGCACCCGGAGATCATCGCCTACCGCAAACAAGGCGAACCCTACGTCAGTATCCAAAAGGTATCCTCTTTATGATCGCAGCACCTCCCTTACAGATAAAGCCCCCCGAAAGGATTGAGCCATGACCTTTGTCGATATCAACAGCCTCGAAGAAAGAGAGATGGTGCCAGGTTACCGGGCGCGTTTCGTTCACAGCGAGCACACCACCCTGGCCTATTGGAACATCCAGGCAGGCGCTCCGCTTCCCGAGCACGCCCACCCGCACGAGCAAATCACCAATGTGCTCGAGGGTCAGTTCGAGCTGACCATCGCCGGCCAGGTCCACACGGCAGGCCCCGGCACGGCCATAATCATCCCCGGTGGCGTGCGCCACTCCGGCAAGGCGCTCAGCGACTGCCGCTTATTGGATGTTTTTTATCCGGTGCGCGAAGAGTACCGGACAGGGAAATAGCCATGACGAAAATCCAGACGAAAAGGGAATTGATCGAGCACATCCAGGAGCAACGCCAACGCCTGGAACAAGACCTAGCGAAGCTGCGCCCTGCCGACATGACAACGCCAGGTGTTATTGGCGCATGGTCGGTCAAAGACTTATTGGCCCACCTTTTCGATTGGGAGCAGCGCTTCTTAGCCTGGTATGAGGCGGGATTGCGAGGCGAAAAGCCACACATTCCTGCCGAGGGGCTGAAGTGGAACCAGCTCGACCTTCTCAACCAGATGATTTTTGAAAAGCATCGCCATCGCAGCCTGGAAGACGTCCGGGAGGCCTTCAATTCCAGTTACAGGCAAATCCTGGAGGTCGTTCAGTCGATCCCGGAAGAGGAGATGTTCGCGCCGGGCTACTATGCCTGGACGGGAAAAGCCACACTGGCAGCCTTCATTGATCCAAACACCGGCGATCATTATCACTGGGCGGATAAAGAGCTGCGCAAGTGGATGCGCGCCAATAAAGCCTGATCCTGCAGGTTTGGTGCAATCCTTGTCCAAATGATGAGGCATGACAGGTAAAACCTGTCAGCGACGCTAAACAGCTAAGATTTGCATCGCATATTCCGTAATTCCGCGGGCGCGATTTTCATTGCATAAAATTATCATTTATGATAACATAGCTTCATGGATTTCGAACAATTATTGGAGATTGTCCAGGACGAGCCGGTTTTCGAATCTTCGCTACTCTTAGCGGGTAAGGCAGATCCTGCCTTGATTCGCCTGCAGCTCTCGCGCTGGAAGCGATCTCGGCGCATCTACCAGTTACGCCGCGGCTTGTATACTCTCGCCCCACCCTACCAAAAAGTCAGACCGCACCCTTTTGTCATCGCAAACCGGTTGGTCCGCGCCTCGTATGTGAGTTGTCAATCTGCGCTGGCCTTCTACGGACTCATCCCAGAAAACGTACCCGTAACGATCAGCGTCACCACACTCCGGCCAGGTCGCCGGGCAATGCCCCTGGGGTACTACGAGTATCGCCATATTAGGCGAGATCTATTTTCAGGATACCGGCTTACAGAGCTAAGCGGCGGGCAGCAGGCTTTTATTGCCACCCCTGAAAAAGCGCTTCTGGACCTGGTTTACTTGCGTCCGGCAGGGGATTTGCCGGATTTTCTTCAGGAAATGCGTTTGCAAAACCTGGCTCAATTGGACAGAGACGAATTGCAGCGCCTAGCAGACTTGTTCGATAAACCCAAAATAGCGCGCGCCGTACAATCGATCACCGATCTGGCGCAGTCCGAAATCCAGGAGTACCAGCCGTTATGAAAGCATTCCTGGCAGATCTGGTGCGCGCCTCGACGGGACCATCTCAAGGACGGAATATCGCCCGCGAATACTTACAAGCGCGCATTCTGGCCGCCCTGCAGCGCGCCGGCGCAATGCTTTCATTGGCTTTTCATGGCGGTACGGCCCTGCGCTTCCTGTACGGTCACAACCGCTTTTCCGAAGAACTGGATTTTTCTCTAGAGCAGCGGCGGGAAGGCTATGATTTTCGCGCTTATCTCCAGAGCGTTCGCAGTGAGCTCATCCCTGAAGGTTACACGATTGAACTAAAAGTTAGCGATCAAAAGTCTGTCCACAGCGCCTTCGTGCGCTTTCCCGGCCTGCCATTCGAGCTGGGATTGTCCTCCCAGCGCAGTGAAGTGCTGTCGGTTAAAATAGAGGTAGACACCAATCCGCCCAGTGGAGCGGGATTGGAGACCAGTGTGGTGCGCCGCCATGTACTGCTACAATTGCTGCATCATGATCGCGCCTCTCTGCTGGCTGGCAAACTGCATGCCATCTTACAACGGCCCTATTGCAAGGGGCGCGACCTTTATGACCTGCTCTGGTACATCAGTGACCCCACCTGGCCGCCTCCAAACCTGGAGATGCTCAATCACGCCCTGCAACAGACTGGCTGGCAAGGCGGGGAACTAACCAAAATCAACTGGCGTCAAGCAGTAAGGCAGAAGCTGGAATCGGCTGCCTGGGACCGAGCCGTAGCTGACGTGCGGCCATTTCTGGAAACAGAGGCGGAAGCCAGTTTGCTAACGATTGATAATTTTTTACGTGGATTAGAATGATAACTCGAAAATTATTTGCCTTTGTGTTTATTCTGGGTTTAATGATCGTCGCCTGCCGCCAGGAAGCGCCGGCAGCCTCAACTTCTGCGCCACCCACCAGCCCGCCGCAGGTGATCCCATCCAATGCGACCCCAGCCGAGCCGCTGCCTGTCGCCTCAGAGACGCCTGCCCCAACCGCCACCCTTGCGCCCAGCCCTTCTCCCACCGCTGCCGCACCCGGATTGTCCCCGCTTCCCGTGGGCGCCGAGATCGCCATTCACCAGGTGCGCATGTTCGACCCTTCCTTCGGCTGGGCAGTGGCTGGCATCCAGGCGGCAGCCGACCACCTGGCAATCACCACGGATGAGGGCAACACCTGGTACGACCGCACCCCGCCGGAGCCCGCTCCAGCCGCGGGCGAAGCGGTTAAAGTGATTGCAGCTTTCTACGACCCGCAGACCGTCTGGGCGTTATTTTATAACCCTGAACCGGCGCCGGTTGTAGAGCTGCCCCGCCTGTGGCGCACCCAGGATGGCGGGCGTACCTGGCAGGCCAGCCAGCCCCTGGATAGCAGCGGCTTCGTGGATACTTTCATCCCCTCCGATTTGCAATTCGTCGATGCGCAGACGGGCTGGCTGCTGGTACATGTGGGCGTGGGCATGAACCACGATTATGTGGTGCTCTACAAGACCGTAGATGGCGGCCAAATCTGGCAGCGTATCATTGACCCCACCAGCAACGATGGCGGGATTCAATCTTGCTACAAGACGGCCCTGCTGTTCACCGATGCCCAAAATGGCTGGCTCACCGGCGATTGTAATGGCGTGGCTGCCGGTGTGCTGCTCTACCGCACCCGCGATGGCGGGCAGACCTGGGAGTACGTCAGTTTGCCGCCCCCACCGGAAAATCCCGGCCAATTCGAAGACTTCACCATGGCGTGCGGCTCCTACTCTCCCGATTTTCAGGACGCGCAAAACGGAAAAATTGCGGTACAGTGCATTAATATGGAAACTGACCCGCGCCAAATCGATTATTACCTGTACCAGACGGGCGATGGCGGCGAGAGCTGGACTTCCAACCTGTATCCAGGCGGGAGACTACTCTTCCTGGATGACCAGATCGGCTGGTCGTTGGATCGTGAGATCTATCAGACCCAGGATGGCGGGGCAGCCTGGCTGCGCATTTCCACTGTCAGCTGGGACGCGCAATTCTCTTTCCTGGATGATCAGCTTGGCTGGGCCGCAGCCTACTCAGAGGACCAATACGCCCTGGTGAAAACCATCAATGGCGGTCGCAATTGGGAGCTGCTCAACCCGCGCGCTGGCACCCCCTGATGCTGATAACAGACCGCATTTACGGCTCGGAAGAGCTAAGCGAACCGCTGCTGCTGGATCTACTGGACAGCGCCGCCGTGCAGCGCCTGCACGGCGTGCTGCAACATGGCATCAGCGGGCTGGTGGGGGTGACGCGGAATACCACACGGTACGAGCATTCCGTGGGTGTCATGCTGCTGGTACGCCGCCTGGGTGCCCCGCTCAACGAACAGGCAGCCGCCCTGCTGCATGATATCAGCCACACCGCTTTCAGCCACGTGATCGACTACGTATTTGGCGGGCATGATAGCCAGAGCTACCATGACGAGATGCGCGAGACCTATGTCGCTGGCACCGACCTGCCCGCCATCCTCCAGCGCCACAACCTGGATTGGCGCAAGCTGTTGTGCCTGGATGACGAAGAACAATCCCGCGCTCACCCGCTCCTGGAGCAGCCTGCACCAGCCCTGTGCGCCGACCGGCTGGATTACTTCTTGCGCGACGCGCTGGATCTGGGGCTGACAGGCATGCTCGAAATCCGCGCCGCGCTGGATGACCTGTTAGTCTGCGATAGGCGCATTGCCGTCAAGAGCCTGGAGACGGCGCGCTGGATTGGAAACACCTACATCGCCGCCGACGAGAAAAGCTGGGCCAACTTCCGCGAGGTGGGCCTGTACGAGCTCACCGCTCAGGCCATCCGGCGCGCCTTCGATCTGGGAGTGTTAAACGACACTGACCTGTGGGGCACCGACCTGCCCGCCTGGCAGAAGATGCAAGCCAGCCGCGACGGCGAGCTGCAGCGCCTGCTCAAGCTGGTTTCACCTGCAACGCAGTTCGTTTGGGACGCCGAAAACCCCACCTTCAGCGTGAGCACCAAACTGCGCACCGTTGATCCTGAGGTGTGCGCCCCGGGCTCCCTGACACCCCTCTCGGCCCTGGACCCAGAATTTGCGTGCCTGCGCAGCGAGTACCTGCATAGCAAAGCAGGCAAATGGCCCATGCGAGTGGTGGCCTGGGATGGACAAAACTCTGCTTTCGATATCGGAACCAGAGGTTCTTGGAGATGACTACAATCATCCTCGTCCGCCATGGACAGACGGAGTGGAACAGGGTTGAACGCTTTCGCGGACGCGCCGATGTGCCCTTGAACGAAACCGGCCTGACTCAAGCGGAAGCTACCGGGCGGCGCGTGGCGGCCCAATGGCGCCCCAGCGCCATCTACACCAGCCCACTCTCGCGCTCGGTCAAAACTGCAGAAGCCATCGCCAGACATCACCAGCTCGAGGCGCAGATTCACTCCGGCCTGGCGGATATCGATTACGGCGAGTGGCAGGGGCTAACACCCGAAGAAGCCCGCCAGCGCTGGCCTGAAGACATTGACGCCTGGTACAGTCGCCCTCACATGGCGCACATCCCGGGCGGCGAGACACTGGACGATCTACGCAGACGCGCCATGCACACCGTGAACGAGCTGGCTGCACGTCACGCCGGGGAAACGATTGTCCTGGTGGGTCACACGGTGATTAATCGCATCATCCTACTGGGGGTGCTCGGTCTGGGCAACCATCGCTTCTGGCATCTAAAACAAGATACCTGCGCTATCAATGTGTTCGAGTCCGAAAACGATGATTTTGTGCTCGTCTCGCTAAACGACACCTGTCATTTGGTCAAATAGGATTTAGAACGTATCCGAAAATTCGGGGGAGTAAGGTGTGCGGCGGCGCAAATCGCCGCCCCACACTCCGACCACCTTTACTTTTCGGATAGATCCTTATATTACCCTTGTGTCAACGCTTTAAGCAAAATCTGGCGGTCCACCAATCCCAGTGTTTTCCCCTCTCCATCCACAACCACCAGCCATTTACGATGCCTGGCGAGCATTTGCTCGGCAGCTTCCACCAGGGGTGTGTCTTTACCAGCAGTGAGCACGACCGGGGACATCAATTCCTGGGCAGTGACATCGCTGGGCGGCGCCGGACTACCTCGCAATGCGCGCAGGACGCCCCCTCGTTCGTGAGGCTGTATCCGGCCTACCACATCTGTGTCACCGATCAAACCGATAGGTCGTCCTTCCCCGTCCACTACGATCAGCCGTCGCAAGCCACTCTCCAAGAGCGCTGCGACGATGCTCGCCAGGTCAGAGTCAGTTTGAACAACTGGAACTTCGGGGTACATCACCTGCTGAACCGTCAAAGACGCTCCTGCAGGTATTTGGACCTTCGGTTTCTTTGTTTCGATGGCTATGACTTGACGTAGAATGTCCACCCTTGAAACAACCCCCAGCATCTTGCCGGTGTCATCCACTACAGGCAATCGCTTGATCTCGTGCCTCGCCATACGCGAGGCTGCCACCCCCAGGGATTCACCCACATGGATGACAATAGCGGGTTTCGTCATTACATCCTGCACTTCCAAAGAGGATGTGCGCAATAACCCCGATTGCTCGCTGAGCATTGACTCGTCCAAGCGCTGGGCGACCGATAAATGCGTCAGCAAGCCCGCACGATGAATCAGATCTTCATCCGTGAGCATGCCAAGAACGCGCTGAACTTCATCCACTACCGGCATAGCCTTGATGGAGTGCTCCAGCATACGCTCCCAGGCCTGGGCAATGGTCATATCCGGGTTGAGCGTAATTACTTCACGCGTCATCACCTCGGTTATCGGTTTGTCGGCAGGCAAGGGATTCAAGTAGCGGTGGGTGTAGCGGACCACTTGAACATCGTCCAGCGTAACCAGACCCTCCCGCACCATCGGTGTGATCAACTCAAGAACCTTGGCGATATTTTCGGGGGAATCGATCGCTTCGATCCGCAGGGGCAGGTCCTCCGAAAGCCGCAAGATGGCTGCAGTGTGGATACGGGAATGCGCTCCAAAGCCCGCAACGCCGCGCGTGACCGTCGCGCCAGCGATCCCGTTCGCCTTGAGCGTTTCGAGAATGGCAGCATAGAGCGGTTTGCCGCGCCAGCGGTCGCTCTCGCCAATATAGATGCAAATCCGTTTGGCATTCTTCGAAATGGAAAGTTCATGCGCCATATTCAAGCTCCTAACTATTATATCAAGCGACCTAGCCAGATTCCCAATAACACCGCCAGCCCGCCCAGGAAGCTGCTGCCGAACAGGTTGAGCACACCCAGCCCATATTGCCCGCTCAGCATCAAGGTGACACTTTCATAGGTGTACGAAGAAAATGTAGTATACGATCCCAAAAATCCGATTGCCACCAATACCCGCCACTGCGGATCGACGATAAAGCGGTTTGTGACCAACGTCATGAATAATCCCAGGAGAAAGCTGCCGCTCAGATTGATTATCAAATTCCCGTAAGGGAAAGCTACGCCAAAACGTTCAGTGGCCCAACCTCCCAACCAATAACGGCAGTTAGCTCCCAAGACCGCCCCAATGGAGATGATTAAAAAGGTTTGCATCGATGAGGGTATCCCCTTTCTAATAAATCGTCTCATACGCACGAGATCAATGGACATCTTTGCATATCACCGGATAAAGTGGGTATCAAAAAGTACGTTTCTCGGTCCTGTCGCCGCAAAAGGTTGGGGCGAAGCGAAAAATAAAATGCCACTGGGAGTGTCAGGCAAACGCTACGCCTTCTTTTTGGACCGTCCCCCGATTTACTTTTTGCCTTGTAAACAAAAGACCTCCACTGCTGTTCGTCTTCAGTAGAGGCCATCAGTCCGTAGACAGTTGCGGCGAGCCCCATCGCCAATGTAAAATTTTACCACACCGTGACCATCGGGCTTATTCAACCAGAGGCGATCATTGGGAGCCGCTTGGTGACGGTAATATGTGGGGGTTGTTGGCGGGCTTCGCCCGCCAACAACCCCCACATATTACCCTCTACCCCGGAAAATCCCAAAGAACCACCAGGCGCACCATGACCAGCAATTTCTCATCCACCAGCCCGGCGCGGTTCAGAAAGCGCGCCATGCGGCTGATGCGGCGAAAGTAGCGCGGCATATCCGCTTCAATCACGGTCTGGAAATCGAATTTCTGATATAGGGGCTCCAGGCTCGCCCGGCAGGTCAGGTAGAGCAGGCTGGGGTTTTGATGTTCTGCTGCATAGCGCTGCACCAGGTGCTCGATGATCGCCCGGGCAACCCCGCGCCCGCGCCAATCGGGGACCACCGCAACCGAGGCCAGCTCCCAGGTTCCGTCGCGGTGCGGCTTGAGCTGCCCGCATCCGATGATCTCACCACTACCGGGCGGGCACACAACCACAAATCTTTGCCATTCCAACCCCATGGGGTTGATCTGCACGGCTTTGATCAGGGCCCGGATAGCTGGAAAATCTTCAGCGCAGGCCGGACGCAGGTTAAACATGCAAGGCTGCCGCAAATTCCGCAATCAGAGCTGCCAGCGCGCCGGGGCGCTGCAGGGGGATATCGTGGATCGAATCTTCCATCCAATGCAGCTTTAGAGCTGGCAAGACCTGTTGGGCGCGTTGCGCGCCGCGCTCTTTATAAGCCAGGTATTCGGCCTCCATCTCCGTGAAAGGTTCTGCAGGGCGAGCTGGCACTGCCAGCACGGGACAGCGCACCTGCTGCAGGCGTTGGAAAGTCCGGAACTCCCACATGGCGCTCACGATCTGCATGTGATGGTCAAAACTCAGGCGCGGAGCGATCTTTTCATCTTCAGTGATCTCGAAATTGTCCAGGATGATCTGGATATCGGTTTCATCCGGCTGCCAGCGGGGATTAAAGGCATTCAAACGCGCCAGGAATTCATCCAGGGAGGTGCCAGCCAGGCGCGGCGGGGTAAGCCGCTCGCACATTTCTTCCCAGGTTCTGCCAGAGGCGTCCAGTTGGTTGAGGCCTCCATCCACCAGAACCAGCCCAAGCGGAGCGCGCGGGCCCACGGGAAAGCGCGCCGCCAGGTCGAGCGCCAGCATAGCGCCCCAGGAATGCCCTACCAGCATGGGGCGGCCCAGGTCAAAAGCCCCCAGGAAGGCGCTTAGGTCGACCGCGAACGATTCGAACCCATAATCCCCATCCGGTTTATCGCTGAGCCCATGCCCGCGCAGATCAGGCGCCAGCAACGTGTAACCTTGTTCGACCAAAAAAGGCGCAACCCGCTCCCAAATGCGCGCATTCGAAGCTAATCCATGCAAGAGCACAACCAGCGGTCCGGCGTTCTCCAGGTTCCAATGCAAATAATGGACGCGCAGGCCATTCAGATACAGATAAGAAGATTCACGGGACGCCATGCTCAATTCGAAAGCAATTCTTCCAGCAGCGCTTTAGCCACCTGGGGATCGGCTTTACCGCGCGACTTTTTCATCACCTGGCCCACAAACCAGCCGATTAAGGTGGTTTTCCCCGCCCGGTACGCGGCTACCTGGTCGGGGACCTCCGCCAGGACCTCGGCGCACACCGCACGGATGGCTTCGCTGTCGCTGACCTTTGCCAGGCCTTCGCGCTGCACGATCGCCTGCGGCGCATCACCTGTATCCTGAACTTTCTCCAACAGGGTCTTACCGGTATTTGTGTTAATCGTTCCGGCATCCACCAGGCGGATGATTTCCGCCAGGTAAGCGGCGGTAAGGCGCAGGTGACGGGCGGCAAGGCCGCGCTCATTGAGCATGCGCAGCACATCGTTCATCAGCCAGTTCGATACGCGCTTGGGGTCGCCGCCGTAGACCTGCACGGCGCTCTCGAAATAATCTGAGAGGCTGCGCTCGCCGGTGAGGATATCAGCATCGTATTCCGGCAGACCATATTGCTGCATGAATCGGGCGCGCCGCTCCAGGGGCAGCTCAGGCAAAGCTGCCAATAAGTGCTGCAATTCAGCATCGTCCAGGCGGATCGGCAGCAGGTCGGGCTCGCGGAAATAACGATAGTCGGCTTCGGTCTCTTTGGAGCGCATCTTGCGCAGCACGCCGGCGTCTTCATCCCATTCCAAAGTCCAGGCCTGGATGGTGTGACCCGCCTCCACCTCGCGCACCTGGCGCTCGATCTCGGTTTGGATGGCGGTGCGCACTGCAACGATCGAATTGACATTCTTGATCTCGGTCTTTGGGTTGAGATACTCAGCGCCTTTGGGACGGATGGAGACATTCGCATCGCAGCGCAGGTGGGCTTTTTCCATATCGGCTTCGGAAATATCCAGCCAGCGCAGCAGCTGGCGCAAGCGCATGACATACTGGGCAGCTTCATCGGCAGAGCGCAGGTCGGGACCGGTGACCATTTCCACCAATGGCACCCCGCAGCGATTGAAATCGATCAGGCGCCGGCCCTCTTCATTGCGGGTTTTACCGGCGTCCTCTTCCAGGTGCAGCTTGTGGATGCGCACCTGGCGAGTGTAACCGGGTGTTGCGCCAGAGGGCGGCATGGGCACATCCATGTAGCCGCCCCGAGCCAGCGGCATATCGTACTGCGAGATCTGGTAACCCTTCGGCAGGTCTGGATAGAAATAGTTTTTCCGGTCGAAGTACGATACCGGCTGCACCTGGGCATGCATGGCAGCCGCCAGCAGCACGCCTTTCTCAACCACCGCCTGGTTGAGCACCGGCAGCACGCCGGGCAGACCGGTGCACACCGGGCAGATGTTGGTGTTAGGCGCATCGTTCCAGGAATCGGCTTTGCAGGAGCAAAAGATTTTCGTGGTGGTGTTGAGCTGGATATGCGTTTCCAGCCCAATGACGGCTTCATATTCGGGCATGCGTTTCTCTCAATGGGTCATTTTTATGGGAAATTAGCGCTTCATTTCAAGCGCGCCTGGATCTTGGGGCTGGTCAGCTCGCGCAGGGCATCGGCGGCAATCCAGCGAGCAGCGCGGCTGGGGACCGCCTGGATTTCCTGCGCCACGGCGATGGCTCTGGCATTCAAAGCGCGGTTGCGCTTGCCGATATTTCGCAGCGCCCAGTTGACCGCCTTCTTGACATAATGCCGCTCGTCTGTGGCTGCACAGACGATAACTGGAAAGAATTGCTCGAAACGCTCATCGGGGGCCTGTTTATCGTGCCATGCCAGTTCTGCGATGAGCGCGAAGGCAGTTCGCTTGACAAACTCCTCCGGGCGCTCACTCCACTCGAAAATTTTCTGGTGCGCAAAAATCGTTTTCCCAAACAACTCGCTCACCTGGTCCACCATATTCCAGGAGTCGAAATCTGCCACCCAGCGCTCCATCTGCTCCTCGGTGACCTGGCGCGGGTCATCGATGAAGCTGGCAAGGATGCGCGCCTCGTGGATGCCGCTCTCCCAAAGCTGCAAGGCGAGTGCATGATCGATCCCGATCTCTTTGGCGATCGGACGCAGGGTGTAAATCGAAATGCCCAGAGTATTTTGGGTGCTAATGCCGTAGCGAGCCATCCCGGCGACGTTATCGGGGTTGGCAAGGGCTTGCAGGCGGGCGAGGACAGCTTCTTTCATAAATGGATAATTTTCACATCTACCCAATTGGATTTCAAACGTTCAGCCACCAGCCGGCGGTGACATTTCTCAGGAGTTGCTTCGCTGCACAACAGGCAAGAATCAAGCCTTTCAAAGTCTTTACGGTTGAGCGTTTCCGGGATCCGGCGTTGATCCATGAGCGCCTCAAAACGGGCCAGATAGCGCTCCCAGTCCCCACCGCTGCGGTAATCGTTCAGGATCGCTTTGGTCGGGGCCAGTTCTGGCAGGTGGATGTACTGGCAGTCATCGGCAAGGCGCGAAAGGAAATACGGCAAGTCCTCCTGCTTGGCAAAGCCAGAAAGCTGACCGCCGGGGTTCAGGCGGATATCCACCAATCGCTTGACCCCGTTGGCTCGCAGGAGCTCGAAAAACTCTTCGGCCCGTTTTTGAGTAAAACCAATTGTAAAGACCTTCATTGGCGTCCCGTGAGACTGTTCCTCACTCCCCTTTTCCGAGATTTACCGCTGCGCGGAAAGCCCAGTACGCAGCAGGCATATCCTCGGCGCTGAATTCGATGGTGCGCCCGTCCAGGCGGCGCGCCCCGGGCAGCAGTGCAGCCCGGTCGCCCATATCAGAATAATGAAACTCCAGCCGCAGCGTCAAGGGCTGGTCAGGACGGTAGGGCCGGGGATGGTCGCCTGCCTTGAAGCGGCGAACGGCGCGCGCCGCCGCCTGTTGGATCAGTTCCTGGGTTTGAGAGGGGGGCAAACAGTCCGCCGCCTGGCGCCCGCTGGCGCGCTTGACGATGACCGCCTCCAAAGCGCCGATCAGGTCATGTGCTTCAGCGCACACGGTCTGGTCGCCGCTCACCAGCAGCACCGGCGCGCCGAAATGCCCGCACACCGCCGCGTTGAGGCCGGTCTCGCCGCTCAAGGCGTCGTTGATCCACAGGTTCATCACCGTCCGGCTGGACCAGGTGTGGTCCAGGATCGCGTTTTGTGCCCCGGCGCGGGCGTGATAGCCCACAAAAAAAGCAGCCTCCACGCCCTGGTCGATGCCCTGCACCATCGAAAATGGCGATGGGGTGCCGGTGTTGATGCGGGCGCGCGGATCCAATTCTTCCACCAGGATATTGCTGCTGTTCCAGTGACCGTCCGCCACCAGCACTTCATCCGCACCGCCATCATAGGCGCCGCGCACCGCAGCGTTGACGTCCTGCGTCATCACCTGCCGGAAACGGCCGTATTCCGTGTGCCCGGGAGTGACGTGTTCCCAGCTCGTCACCCCGGTAATGCCTTCCATATCGACTGCAATAAGTAGTTTCATGTTGGATCACCTTTAACCACAAAGTGCACCAAGGGGCAGAAAGGAAAATCTTTATAAATTCCCCATAATAACTTCTTGTCCTGTTCTGTAAATAGATAGGTTAATCCTTGGTGCCTTGGAGCCTTGGTGGTAGATTTTCATCCTTCGGGGTGAATTGTTGTTCATGACCACTTTGTGGTGAAATAATTATTTGATTGCCAATACCGGTGGCTGGCGCTTGCGCCAGGCGTCCGTCTCGGTCGCTATCTCGTAAGCGCGTCCAATGTGCAGCAAAGCGCTTTCGGAGAAATCCGGCCCCAGGAGCTGGATGCCGATCGGCAGCCCGTCGGGATCAAAACCTGCTGGCAGCGAAATGCCCGGAACGCCGGCATGGTTGGCGGGGACGGTGAGCTGGTCGGCGTATTGCATGAGCACCGAGTCGCCGTACACGTCGCCCAGGGGAAAAGCGGTGGTAGGTGTGGTAGGTGTGAGCAAGGCGTGCAAACGGTGTCTGCCCTGCGCGTCAAACGCGTGGTCGAAATCGCGCCGGATCAGGCTCCGCACGCGCAAAGCGCGCACATAATACTGCTGGCTGTATTGGGCGGCGCTCACATACATACCCATCAAGATGCGCAGCTTGGGCTGCGGGCCAAAGCCCTGGGCGCGCGTCTTGTGGTACATTTCCGAAAGGTCACCCACCATCTCCGGGGCGCGGTAACCGTACTTGACGCCATCGTAACGGTGCAGATTGGAAGCCGCTTCGACGCGCGAAATGACGAAATAAGCCGGAACGCCGTAGCGGGTGTGCGGCATGGGCACATCTTCCACGATGTCGGCGCCCATCTCTGCCAGGCGCCCAGCCGCACGCAGCACAGCATCTTTGATCTGGGCGTTGATGGGCTCCTCGTGCAATTCCCCAGTAGCCGCATCCCAATAGGTGATGCGGAAATAATCGGGCGAAAGGCCGATGCGCATCCCGCGCAGGCCCTGGGCGCGCACGGTCTTGAGCGCCGCAGCGTAATCGGGCACCGGCAGGTTGGCAGCCGTGCCATCGCGCCGATCGGGTCCGGCGATCACCCCCAGCATAAGCGCCGCCCCGCTCACATCGCGGGCGACCGGGCCTGGGCAATCCAGTGAAGAGCCGAAGGCGATCAAGCCGTAGCGCGAGACGCGCCCGTAAGTGGGCTTAAGCCCTACAACCCCGCAGAAAGCTGCCGGCTGGCGCACGGAGCCGGCAGTGTCGGTGCCCAGCGAAAGCGCCCCCTCGCCGGCAGCTACTGCTCCCGCGCTGCCGCCAGATGAGCCTCCCGGCACGCGGCGTGTATCCCACGGATTGCGCGTCGAGGGCTGGAAGGCGGATGATTCGTTGGAAGACCCGTAAGTGAATTCATCCAGGTTGACCTTGCCCAGCACGACCGCCCCGGCGGCTTCCATGCGCGCCACCGGGGTGGCGGTGTAAGGGGCCATGAAATTCGCCAGGATGCGCGAAGCCGCGGTCGATGGCGTGCCCTGCACGCAGAAGATATCTTTGATGGTCACCGGCACGCCCGCCAGGGGACCCGGGTCCTCACCCGCCGCGATCTTGCGGTCCACCTCCGCAGCCTGGGAGCGGGCGCGCGACTCGGTCAGCGTGATGAAGGCGTGCACGAAGTTATCCGCTGCGCCTGCCTGATCCTCCAATGCGGACAACCGACCGGGGCTGCCATCCACAGCCGCGATGCGCTGGAGCGCCGAATCGAGCACCTCCTGGGCTGAGACTTGTTTGGCGTGTACGATTTCGGCGATGGTTTGGGCGGGCAGGTCACATAATTCCATAGGTCATTGCTCCGATGTAAATACGTGCTCCAGTGTCAGGTGTTACCGTGTCATGAAAGTGCGGGGTGCGATGTGCGGAGTGCGAGTTTCCGTGTCAGGTGTTCCAGTGTCATGTAAAGTGCGAAGTGCGGAGTGCGTGTTTCCGTGTCAGGTGTTCACGCATCACGCTTCACACATCACGCTTCACACATCACGTGTCACGCCGGCAGTACTCTGCCGGTAGTACTCTGCCGCCATCACTCACCACTATCCACTACCCACTTCCCACTATATCTCCGTATGGGGTATCTCCGGCACAACGATGTAGCCATCCTCGCTCTCCGGCGCCTGCTCGAGGATTTCCTGTGGCTGCGGGTGCGGGTGCCACACGTCGGCGCGGGTCGGTGGGGTGCTCTGGGCGGTATAAGGCACGCCGTGCGAGGTGATGGGCGTATCGTCTTCCAGCGGAATGGCTTCCAACTCGTGGATGGCGAGCAGCTGGTTGTTCAGCTCGCGGCGCAGGTATTCGGCCTCAGCAGGCAAGAGCTCCAGGGCTGCCAGGCGTACCAGGTGATCGAAAAGCTCGGGGGTAATTTCGTCTGCCATGTGTGGCACCTTTCTGCTACGGAAATCGCCCCCGTATTCTATCATCTTTTAATTTCAGGAAAAGCAAGCCCTACCATGTTGCGCAAGATTGCATCTTGCGCAGCGAGCTGAAAACTCGCTCAACAGTGTTGCCCTCTCCTGCTACGGGCCGCGTTGAATGAGCGGCAAATAAAGTTCCTTTATGCCCAAATCCAGCTGCCACAAGCTGGCGGTTCCAGTCTCATCCGTAGCGACAAAATACAACCACTCGCCTGCCACAGTGAGATTTTGAGGCCATGCGCCGATCAAGCCGGGTGTGATATCGGTGACCAGCAGGGTGTTTGCCTCGCTGCCATCCGTGCGCCAGATCTCGATCCCGTGCTGGCGGTCTTCGGCGGTGAAGAAAAGCTGTTCCTGGTAAGGGGTCGGATGGCGCGAATCCATGTAGATCGACGAACCGTCGCCAGGAGCCAGGTTTTTAACGATATAAGTGCCCTGCTGCGTGCCATCGCTGCGCCACAGCTCATCGCCGTTCACCCCATCGTTATAACCGAAGAACAACAAATTGCCTGCTGCGGTCATCTCCGTTGGATAGTTGTAGCCGTTCAGGTCCACGGCGGGCCGCGTCCCCGCCACACTACCATCGCTCACCCAAATTTCTATAGAAGAGTATTCCGACGCCGAGATGAAATACAGTTGATCCTGGCAAACTGCTGTCATCCACGGATCATAAAACCCTAAAGAGGGATCCGTCTGCATCAATTTAATCGTGCCTGAGATGGTGCCATCCGCGCGCCATAGCTCATAAAAGCCGAGCCCATATTCGAGCTTATAGAACAGGAACGGCCCGGCGCGTACCAGAGAGGCAGAAGGAAACCCCAGGGGTACCGGGTTGGATGTGTGTGTGTTAAGCAGGATGGTTCCGGTAGATGTGCCGTCACTCTTCCACAGGGTCACTTCGGTGTAGATTGAAGAATCATCCTGTTCCTCCTGGTAGATGAGGAAATACACCTGACTATCCTTCTCCACCAGGTTTCCGATTTCCATGTAATCATCGATCAGAGAGAAAGTCGTTACCAAATGTGCGGTTAGGGGATAACCGCCAGATTTCCACAATTCGATGCCTGCGACCCCCTTGTTCACCGCATACCACAGGTCTGTACCAACCGCCTCAAGCTGGATGGTATAGTCGGAGACCGGATCATTGATATCGATGATTTTATGCGTGCCAGTGGGAGAGCCATCGCTGACCCACACATCACGCCCCTCGACCAGGTTTTCGGCAGTAAAATACAGCCGGTCGCCCAAGGGGGTGAGATCGTCAGGCCTGGATGACTCTGATCCCGCTTCGATATCGACTAAGAGCCGGGTGGTTAAATCTCTCCCCTCGCTGAACCATAGCTCATAGCCGTGTTGTAGATCATCATACACAAAGTACAGGCTTTCGCCAACCGCGGCAAACTCGCCAAAGGCCTGCGGGCTGATGCGGTAATTGATGTCCTTTACCAGGGTGGTCCCCGCCAGACTGCCATCCGTTCGCCAGAGTTCGCATCCATAGGGATCCGCCGCGGGGAAGAAAAGCAAAGCCCCGTTCAGGCTATACATATTTTGGATCGTATAATATCCAGATATCGAGTTATTTAAGTCTGCAAACAGGTGCGTACCTTCCGGGGTGCCATCGCTTACCCACAGCTCCATGCCATGCACACCGTCTTCGGCGTAAAAGAAGAATTGCCCACCCAACACTGTCAGGTTGCTAGGGAAAGAGGAATAGGTTGGATGGATATCTGCCAGCAATTGTGTGCCCTCTGGAGTCCCGTCGCTGATCCACAGCTCATTACCGTGCAGCCCATCCTCCCCGCTGAAGGCAAAAGCATCTGGACCAAGGAATGGCAAAGGCACAAAATACATCCAGTCGCCAACATCATCACTCAGCTTGATCGTACCGGCCAGGGTGCCATCCGAGCGCCACAAGGACCGTCTGACGCCATCAAAAGCCCAGAAGTAGACTTTGCCATTCAAGGCGCCTACAATGTAAGGATAAGCGCTTCCTTCACCAGGATACAGATCCTTAACCAGGTAAGTCCCCTGAGCGGAGCCATCACTTACCCACAGCTCGTACCCGTTCACTCCATCCAGAGCAGAAAAGAATACCCGTTCACCCTCCGGCTGCAAAGCAGAGATCATACTCCATGGCCCTCCCGGATTAATATCCTTGACCAACTGCGTGCCCTCTGGCGTGCCATCCGTCTTCCACAATTCCTCACCTAATGCCCCATCATGCATGGTGAACAGAGCCAGCTCGCCGATGGAGGCAATACGTAAGTAACTATTCCACCCATCGCCGGGATAGATATCTTTAACCAGGGTCGTGCTTTGTTCATCCCCCTTGCTGCGCCACAGCTCCAGGCCATGCACCCCATCATCCGCTCCGAAGAGCAGCCAGCCGTTGGCAGTGGTTATATACCAAATCTTCGAATACGTGCCATCTGGAGCAATATCCTTAACCATCTGTGTGCCTTGCGGCGTGCCATCGCTTTTCCACAACTCGTGCCCGTGCTGTCCGTCATTGGCAACAAAGTAAATTAGCCCGGCATACTCGGTAAAGTGGGATGGGAGCGAGTGTTTCTCTACCGGTGAAATATCTTTGACCAGACTGGTTCCAGAAAGTGTGCCATCCGTCTTCCACAGCTCGTAGCCGTGGATGCCGTCATCCAATGTCAGATACAGTGTGTCTCCTACCGCGATTCCACTATAGCTTGAACTGTCCATGGTGCGCACGGGCAGATCTTGCACGCGCTGCGCCTGGGGCAGCGGCGGTGGGGTGGTCCCGGTCGCTCCCAGCGCGCCCACCGGCAGGAAGAGCAAAGCCAGGCACAGCAGGCAGGCGGTCAGCGTCATTTGGGAATGAAATTGGGTTTTCATACACACCTCCCCATGAACATTTTTATTGTACATTAAATAACGATCCCGCACGCGGGTGGATTATCCCGCATTTCCAAATCCTGGTCACCGCGCACGCAAGGCTTACAGGGAGCGCTCAAATGTTGTAAGGAAGTTCGTTCAAGCCGCAGTTGAACTGCGGCGCTTGGGCGGCAGTGCAACTGCCGCCCAATAACTTTTTAGTGCTCCTAAGCTTACAGACGCGTTAGGTCGATTGTCCAACCGTGCTATAATCTCCCCATGCGTGCCGCCTCAATCGAAGACCGGCGAGCGGGGTGATTTTGAGGAGACATTTACACCACAATTCATCGCCGTGGAGGAAAGGATGACCAGCACAGGACTTTTCCCTTTTACCAACGAACATGAGATGATTCGCCAGGCGGCGCGCGATTTCGCCCAAAAAGAAATTGCCCCGATTGCCGCCGAATTCGATGAATCCGGTGAATTTCCTTCCAAGACCATCCGAAAAATGGGCGAGCTGGGCCTGATGGGAATTGAAGTGCCGGAAGAATACGGCGGCGCCGGCATGGATACACTCGCCTACGTACTGGCGCTAGAGGAGATCTGCAAAGCCGACGCTTCCCACGGCACAATCATGTCGGTCAATAATTCCTTGTTCTGCCATGGCATCCTGAAATTCGGCACCGAAGAGCAAAAGCAAAAATTCCTGGTGCCCGTGGCTTCCGGCAAAGCGGTGGGAGCTTACTCGCTCACCGAGCCTATGTCCGGCTCGGATGCCGGCACGATGCGTAGCCGGGCGGTGCGGGATGGCGATGATTACATCATCAACGGGCGCAAATCCTGGGTGACCAGCGGTCCGGTAGCTGATTACATCGTGCTCTTCACCATGACGGATCCTGCCGCCAAACATAGAGGCATCACCGCTTTCCTGATTGAAGCCGACCGCCCCGGGTATGTGCGCGGCAAAAAAGAGCCCAAGTTGGGCATCCGCGCTTCCGCCACCAGCGAGATCGTCTTCGAGGACTGCCGCGTGCCACTCGCCAACCGCCTGGGCCAGGAGGGCGAGGGCTTCAAGATCGCCATGACGGTGCTGGACGCCGGGCGGATTGGTATTGCTTCCCAGGGGCTGGGCATCGCCGAGGCGGCTTATGAAGCCAGCGTGGTCTACGCTCGCGAGCGGGAGGCCTTCGGACAAAAGATCGGTGAGTTCCAGGGCATTTCCTTTAAACTGGCAGACATGAAAACGCGCATCGAAGCTGCGCGCCTTCTGGTTTACAGTGCGGCCCTGGCAAAAGAGCGCTCCAAGAAGACTGGCGAGCGCTATACCCTGGAAGCCTCCATGGCAAAGCTGTTTGCCTCGGAAACCGCCATGTTCGTGGCCCACGCTGCTGTTCAAATCCACGGCGGTATGGGCTACAGTAAAGAGCTGTCTATCGAACGCTACTTCCGCGATGCTAAGATCACCGAAATTTACGAGGGCACCAGTGAGGTGCAGCGTATGGTGATCGCAAGGATGGAAACCGGGCTCAGATAACGCCTATGACAGCCACCCGGCTAGCGCTGATCATCGCAGCCGCTGTGCTGGCGGCTGTATTTCTGGACTTAATCGTATTACGCCGCGTGCGTCAGGCCCTCTTGAAACGCGGCCTGGGGGATAAAAAGAACAGTCAGGGCGTGTTTATCTTCGGCGCCTATTCCCCGCTGCTCACCTGGATCCGTTACTGGCGCCTGGAGGGCCCGCCGGTTGAGGCTCCGGCGCCGCCAGAAGCTGCCTCTTCTCCGGAGCAACAAATTGCGCAGACCGGCCCGGCGAGTTCTTCCAGCCCGGTTGTGGCTGTCGCGCCGCCCGCCAGCTCACCTGAGATACTCGAGGCCAGCCTGCCGCAGCCCCAGGCAAGCAGTCTCAGCTTGCCTGCCAGCGCAACGCTCTCCTGGCGCCTCGCATTACCAGAGATTGCCATTCTCCTGGTGGGGGTATTGTTGTTCTGCGCTGGCATCCTGGACTTGCACCAGCCCACCCGCCTGCCTGGCAATGAATCGGGAGTTTTCCAGGCCCTGGACTGGGTGTTATACAATTCCATCCGCATCGATCATAAATTTCCGTTATGGAATCCTTTTCTCCGCACAGGCATTCCTTATATTGCCGATCCGATGCTGCATGTTTATAACCCGGTGGTCAGCCTGCCAGTGCTGATCTTCGGTGTGCAGGCCGGGTTTAAGCTGGCAGTCGCCCTCAGCTTTTTCTTCGGCGCCCTTGGAATGTGGTGGCTGGGCGCAACGCTGGGGATGGGCCGGGTTGCGCGATTGTGGGTGGCGTTGATGTTCGTCTTTGCCGGGCAGCCCGTGGCGCGCTTTTTCCAGGGGCAATACCTGTTCATCTTCGGCTTTGCCTGGATCCCCTGGGCGATGGCCAGCCTGCTGCGCGTGGTACGCACTCGCCGCAAGCGCCATGCAGCCCTGGTGGTCTTTTCCCTGGCGCTGATCTTTTTTTCTGGCAATGCCTATTACGCTTTTTATATGTTGTTTGCCATTATCATCCTGGCGGTTGTGATGCTGGTGCACCGGCAGCCGCGCCGGCCCTATGTCCGCATCGACTGGTCTTTGCTAGGGACCCTGGCAGGCATTGGCGCCCTGGCGCTGGGGGTGATCAGCGTGCAGCTCCTGCCCTTGGTGGAATTCTGGCCGCGTTTGGATAAATCGCTGGAAGTGGCTGGCGCGCAGACTGTCAGCCAGGTCTTCCTGGATTACACCTCCAAAGACCCTTTTCGACCGGATGCTTACAGCGTGCTGCCGGCGCGTGAGGAATATTACGCCTACATCGGCCTGACGCCGTTCTTGGCGTTGGCCTTGCTGCCTTTTGCCTGGCAGCCGCGCCAGCGCAAACCGCTACTGGTCTTTTTATTGTTGGGCTTGTTCGTGCTGGTGTGGGTCGATCTGGACTTGACGCCCTGGTACGATACCTTTATCCGCACCAAAATCCTGCTGCAATTCCGCCACCTGCTGCGCATCTTGATCTTTGGCAGTTTTGCGGTCCTCATCCTGGCAGGGCTGGGGTTGGACGCACTTTGGCGCCGGTTGGAAAGCGCTGTGGACCCCCAGGCAGATACGCGGCGGGGTAAGCTGCGTTCCTCCATCGCTTACGCGGGCTTAATCGCTCTGGCAGTTTTCATGCTGATGGGTATCGCTGATCTTTATCGGACCAACCGCACCCATGTGATGACCCTGCCTACCAACCAGGCAGCGGCTGCAGCCACCCAGTGGCTGCGCCAGCATGACCCGGGCAATTATTATGTGCGTCTGAATCCCAATAACATCGTGCAAGATGTGGTGGTGGCGAGCCGCCTTCGATTTATCGAGGTCTGGTATCACTTTGGTGAAATCCGCCAGTTTACCGGCATGGTGAACCAGCGCTATTTCGAAGCCAGGGCAAATTATATCGTCCAGAGTTCGAATGAACCTGCCCCCGACGAGCCTGGAGTAACGCTGATCCAGCACGTGGAAGGTTTCAACATCTACCAGCTGGCGAACAGCCTGCCTTACGCCTTCACGGTGAGCAATGCCCGTTTGAACGAACCCAATCCCACCGCTGCGCTACAGGCTGCAGACGTCACTGCCCTCACCGCATTTGCTCCGGGACCCAACCGCGTGGAGGTGATTGCCAGCAGTGGGCAAGGTGAGAAACTGGTGGTGCTCACCTCCCATTATCCCGGCTGGAGACTGGAAGTCGATGGGCGCGCCCGCCCCTTGCTCAACGCCGGAGGCTTCCTGGCGGCTGAGGTGCTGCCCGGCACACACAAATATACCTTTGCATACCGGCCCGCCATCTTTTACCTCAGCCTGGTGATCAGCCTGATGTGCGCCGGGATTGCCCTGGCGATGTTTGCCAGCGATAGCCGCGCAGAATGGGGCGCGCTGCGGGCGGAGGCGCGCGCCCTGCCTGCCCGTCTGGGAGAATACCGCCAGCGCCTGAGAGAGACCATAAAATCTGAGCGGGTGCTTGCCCAGGCGGTCTACCGCCAGGGCTCGCTGCAGCCCGACCAACCCCTGGATTTACCCGATGAAAGCCGGGTGCAACTGAGCGTAGAAGCATTGCCCGCCGCCGGAAATGCGGTGCAGGCTGCCTGGCGCAGTTGGAGGTGGGCCAGCCTCGATTTATGGAACGCCTGGATCCGCACCCTGACTTTGGGCGGCGTGCTGTTTACCGCCGCTTTGGCGGTTTACCTGATCACGCGCCTGTGGGCGCTGGAAAAATTTCCCATCTATTTCTTCGGCGATGAAGCCATTCAGGTGCTGTTTGCAGAGGACCTGATCGCCCGCAATTTTCACGGCGCGGATGGCGTCTTGTTCCCCGTGTATGTAGAGGCTGCCGGGCAGCGCTGGACGCCATTGATCTCCATGTATTTCCACGCCCTGACCCTGACCTTATTCGGCAAAACCATCTTCGTGGCGCGCGCCACCTCGGCTTTGGTCAGCCTGCTGGGTGCTGCGGCGGTGGGATTGACCTTGAAGCGCATCTTCAAAGCGCGTTTCTGGTGGGTGGGAGTGCTGTTGGTCTCTATGGCCCCGGGCTGGTTCTTGCATTCGCGTACCGCCTTCGAAACCGTGATGACGGCGGCTTTCTATGCCTGCTTTTTGTATTTCTACCTGTTGTATCGCAACGAATCACCTCGTTATCTCTATGCAGCCATCGTTTTCGGCGCGGCCACTTTTTACTCGTATTCGAACGCCCAGGCGGTAATCGCTGCCGCTGCTGCCCTGCTGTTCTTCTCCGATTTACGCTACCACTTCCGCCACCCGGGCATCTTGCTGCGCGGCCTGGGCTTGGTGGCTGTTCTGGCAATCCCACTGGTCGTCTTCCGCCTGACCCATCCGGCTGCCATCAGCGAACACCTGCGCATGGTGGGATCGTACTGGTACAACGACGTACCGTTGCAGCAAAAGCTGCTGCTCTTTTTGCAGAAATACACTTACGGCCTCAGCCCGCAGTACTGGTTCTTTTCCAACACGCACGACCTGGAGCGCCACCGCATGGCTGGCTTGGGCCAGCTCCCCACCATTTTGCTGCCCCTGGTGCTGGTTGGACTGCTGCTGTGCCTGCGGCAGGTGCGCTCGTCGCCCCACCGCGCCGTCATCCTGGCGGCCCTGGCGACCCCCGTTGGCGCAGCCATGGTGGATATCGGCATCGCCCGCGTGCTGGCTTTCACCATGCCTGTCAGCATCCTGGCGGGCCTGGGATTGGAATGGCTGCTCGGGCGCATCAAGGAAGGCCGTTGGCTGCGCGCCACCGCGCTGGTGTTATTTGCCGGGCTGGCCTGGGCCAGCTTCGCTTTATTGCGCACCGCGCTGGTAGAGGGACCGCTGTGGTTTCGCGATTACGGCTTATATGGCATGCAATATGGGGCGCGCCAGCTTTTTGAAGAGGCTATCCCCGAATTTTTGCAGCAGGATCCCAACGCCAACATCCTGGTATCTTCCACCTGGGCCAACGGCGCGGATAACTTCATCCGCTTCTTCACCACGCCCGAACATCGCGATCAGGTGCGCATGGATGGGATCGCTTCTTACCTGTTCCGGCGCCTGCCGCTGACCATTAATGATGTCTTCGTCTTGACCCCTTCCGAGTACCAGCAGGCGGCATCCAATCCCAAGCTGAGCGTGGTAAAAATGGAGCGCATGATCCCTTACCCGGATGGCACCCCCGGCTTTTACTTCGCCCGCTTTAAGTACACAGACAATGCCGATGCGCTTTTTGCAGCCGAGAAAGACCAGCGCATGAAATTGGTGGAAGGCAGGGTGGTGATTGATGGGCAGGCAGTGACGATCCGCCACTCGCAGATCGATATGGGCCTCCCGCAGCAGATCTTCGACAACGACACCTTCACCTTAATGCGCGGCCTGGAGGCCAATCCCTTCGTCCTGGAGCTGGATTTTCCCCAGGCGCGCAGCTTCTCCGGGTTGCAGGCGGATTTCGGCCTGGTCAGTATCACCCTCACCGTGCGGTTATATCCAGACCAGGGCGGTGACCCGCTGGTCTTCGAGCAGGCTTTCCAGCGCGAATCAGGCGACTCGACCATCGAGATGACCTTCAGCCAGAGGGCAGTGCAGGCGAGCAGACTGCGCCTGGAGATCTTGAACACGCTCACCGGGGAAACCGCCAACATCCACATCCGTGAAATCCATTTGCTCCCATGAGCCCTTCGCTCACCGTGTTCGTCCCAGCCTATAATGAGCAGGGCAGTCTGGCAAACTGCGTGCAGGTGGTTCTCGACAAACTAAAAGAGCTCGGTATCGCGGTAGAATTGCTGATTGTGGATGATGGCAGCCGGGATCAAACGGGTGCGCTGGCAGAACAATTGTCAGTCCAGCACCCTGAAGTGCGCGTCGTGCATCATGCCCAGAATCGCGGTATCGGTGGCGCTTTCATCAGCGCCGTAGGCCAGGCTCAGGGCGAATGGATGATCCTCATTCCCGCCGATCTGGCGCTGCATCCCGACGAACTGGGGCGTTACCTCCATGCAGCCCCGGGGGCAGATATTGTAGTGGGTTTGCGCTCCGATCGCAGCGATTACACTCTGCTGCGCCGCCTGGTCTCCTGGGTCAATATCCACCTCATCCGCACCTTATTCCACATGCAGCTGCGCCAGTTCCAATACATCAGTATGTACCGGCTGGAAGTGCTGCGGCGTATCCAAATCGAGTACTGGCGCAGCGCTTTTTTCCTGGCTGAGATATTGATCAAAGCCCGCGACCTGGGCTGCCGGCTGGTGGAAGTAGAGATACGCTATGCGCCGCGCGTAAGCGGCAGGCCCACCGGGGCAAAGCTGCGCCTGGTCGTGCTGACGGTGGTCGATATCTTCAGATTTTGGCTGAAGTGGAGACGTTTGTAGCAGTGCACAAGAGCGTGCTACGTTTTGGAGGGTCGATTGAAAACTGTATTATTTCACCAGCATGGTGGGCCTGAAGTCCTGGAATACAGCGATTTCGCCGAGCCGGTTCCAGGGCCCGGCGAAGTGTTAGTTCGTGTGAAGGCTGCCGCCCTCAACCGGCTGGATATCTGGGTGCGCGAGGGCTGGCCCGGCATAAAGCTGGCTTACCCGCATATCCCCGGGGCAGATGGCGCCGGGGAGGTGGCTGCCGTAGGGGAGGGAGTAACCGACTGGTCTCCAGGGCAGCGCGTGGTGATCAACTCAAACCTGGCTTGCGATTCGTGCGAGTATTGCCTGGCGGGCTGGCAGAACCGCTGTGTTTCCTGGGAGCTGCTGGGTGAGACGCGCCGCGGCACCTATGCCGAGTATGTGGTCGTGCCGCATGGCAACCTTTATCCCTTGCCGGATAATTTCAGCGAACACGCTGCTGCCGCTGCAGGATTGGTCTTCCACACCGCCTGGCATTCGCTCATCGTGCGCGGCGGGTTGCGCCCGGGCGAGAGCGTGCTGGTGGTGGGGGCAGCTGGAGGCGTGAATACGGCTGCCATCCAGATTGCCAAGCTGACTGGCGCCCACGTGATCGTGGTCGGCTCGCATCCAGATAAGCTGGCCCTGGCGGGTAAGCTGGGCGCCGACGACTTGATCGACCGGTCACGCGATGAGAATTGGGCTCGGACTGTATTCCAATTGACCCACAAACGCGGCGTAGATGTGGTCGTGGATAACGTCGGCACTACCTATTCCCAGAGCTTCCGCGCCGCCTGCAAAGGTGGACGCATCTTGAACGTTGGCAACACCGGCGGTCCCCGGTTCGAAATCGACAACCGCTATATCTTCGCCAGACACCTCTCTATCCTGGGCTCTACGATGGGCACGCGGCAGGACTTTACGCAGGTGATGAGCTTGCTGTTTGCGGGTAAATTACAGGCCGTCCTGGATGAGACCTTTCCATTATCCCAGGCACGCGCCGCCCAGGAGCGGCTGCAAAGCGGCGCACAGATGGGCAAGATCACATTGGATATCCGTTAAATCAGCATGCGCCCTCCCACGCGACCCCTTGGCGTAACCCTGCTTGCACTCGCAGTGTTAAGTATTGCGGGTATCCACCTCAATCGTGTCATAGGAACAATCCGCAATTGGAATTTCCTGGCGGAGGTGCTCTCATTCACCCCCGCCTACCTGGCGATCAGCGGTCTGGTGTGGTTGCTCTCCGGACTGCCGCTCGCCTGGGGTTTATGGCGAGGCCGCGCCTGGGCAAGACCTCTTACCCTCCTGGCAGCCTGGGTTTATAGCCTATATTTTTGGCTGGACCGCCTGCTGCTGCGCTCACCAGCAGCCACTGTCAACCAGGCTTTTGCCCTGGGAGGGACCATTTTATTCTTGTTGGTGGTACACTGGATTTTAAGCAGCCATAAAGCCAGGAAGTTTTTTAACCTGTGAAGGGTGTCCGGCCCACCCCGAAAATGAGCTGCTCGAGGAGCAGCGCTCCTATTACCCGTTTCCATTGGAGAAATGCATGAGCAATCAGCCCAAAATTCAACAATTGCGCGAATTGAAAACCCAAGGCCGGCAAGGAGGGGGGGCTGAGCGCATCGAAGCCCAGCACCAGCGCGGTCGATTGACCGCCCGCGAGCGTATCGACCTGCTCCTGGATAAAGGCTCCTTCCGTGAGATCGACCCTTTCGTGGTGCACCGCACCAGCGATTTTGGCCTGGAAAATCAGAAATTCCTGGGAGACAGCGTGATTACTGGCTGGGGCACCATCGACGGGCGGCTGGTGTATGTCTACTCCCAGGATTTCACGGTTTTCGGCGGCAGCCTGGGAGAAGTGCATGCCGACAAAGTTTGTAAAATCATGGATATGGCGATGAAAAACGGCGCGCCGATCATCGGCCTGAATGATTCAGGCGGGGCGCGCATCCAGGAAGGCGTGGTCTCTTTAGGGGGGTATGCCGATATCTTCCTGCGCAACACCCTCGCCTCAGGTGTGATCCCGCAAATCAGCGTGATTATGGGACCCTGCGCCGGGGGGGCGGTCTACTCGCCGGCGCTCACTGATTTCATCATCATGGTGCGCAACTCGTCTTACATGTTCGTCACCGGACCAGAAGTGGTCAAAACCGTGACCCATGAAGAGGTGACCTTCGAAGAGCTGGGCGGCGCCAGCGTGCACTCCGAGATTTCCGGGGTGTGCCACATGGCAGCCGACAGCGAAGCCGACGCATTGTACCTCATCCGCAAGATATTAGCCTACCTGCCGCAGAACAATATGGAGGATCCGCCCTTCGTATCCAACGGGGACGACCCACTGCGCATGGCAGAAGCCCTGGATACCCTCATCCCTGACGACCCGGGGAAACCGTATGATATGAAGGACGTCATCCACCTGATCATGGACGATGGGCAGTTCTTTGAGGTGCATGAGGCTTATGCCCAAAACATTGTGGTGGGTTTTGCCCGCCTGGGAGGTCACAGCGTCGGCATTGTCGCCAACCAGCCAGCTGTTTTAGCAGGCGTGCTGGATATCAATTCCTCAGAAAAAGCGGCTCGTTTTGTACGTTTCTGTGATGCCTTTAACCTGCCCCTGATCACCTTCGTAGATGTGCCCGGTTTCCTGCCTGGCACGGGTCAGGAGCATGGCGGCATCATCCGCTCCGGTTCCAAGCTGCTCTACGCTTACTGCGAAGCGACCGTCCCCAAACTCACCGTGGTGACGCGCAAGGCCTACGGCGGGGCGTATGACGTGATGAGCAGCAAGCACATTCGTGGGGATGTCAACCTGGCCTGGCCCAGCGCCGAGATCGCTGTCATGGGGCCCGATGGAGCGGTCAATATCATCTTCCGCAAGGAGCTGGCGCAGGCTGAGGACCCCGTGATGCGCAAAGCCGAGCTGGTGGCAGAATACCGCGAGAAATTCGCCAACCCGTATATCGCCGCCTCGCGCGGTTACATCGATGACGTGATCGAGCCGCGCGAGACCCGCCAGCGCCTGATCAACGCTCTGGAGATGCTCTCCAATAAACGCGATTCCAATCCCGCCAAGAAGCACGGGTGCATTCCTTTATAAATGGAATCCGGAAGAAATGTGGAGCGAGTTTTCAACTCGCTCCGAACAGCGAATGGCGCTGCTATGTCCAAAGCTCAATTAAGGAAAGAAACGATACTGGCAGAAATGATGGAGGTCCGCAAGGAAATCCTGGCCGCCGCCTCTTCCCTGCCAGTAGAGAAGCACCACCGGGTTTTCTTGGGCGTGTGGTCCGCTGCGGATTTGCTGGCGCACCTGGAGGGCTGGGACCATACCAATCTGCAGGCGGCTGAACAGGTCCTGGCAGGCGAGGTGCCGGAATTCTATGCGCATATCGACCGTGATTGGATAACTTACAATGCCATCCTGGTGGCACGCTTCAAGCGGGACAATTTTGCCGAGCTGTTGGCTGCTGTCCAAAACTCGCATCAAGAGCTGGTGAACTACCTGCTCGCCATGCCAGCTGAGGAGTTTGATAAAGACCGCGGTATCCGCGTGCGAGGCTACAAGGTCACCATCGCTCGCCTGCTGGAAGCGGAAACGAAGGACGAAAAAATTCACCTGGAGCAGATCAGGCAATTGGCAGGCACACCATAGGGCAACATGGCGCGTCGATACATCCAGATCCATGGACATCGGCTGTACCTTGAGGAGCGCGGTCCGGCTCATGGAGCCCCGGTTTTACTGCTGCACCACGGGTTGGGCTCGCTGCGCGCCTGGCGCGAGCAGGTCCCGGCGCTGGCAGCGGCTGGCTTGCGCGTGATTGCCTACGATCGCTGGGGCTATGGTAAATCCGATGCGCGCCCGGCGCTTTCCCTGCCAACTTTCGAAGATGACCAGTGCGACCTGAAAGCCTTGCTGGACGAATTGGGTATCGCCCAGGCGGCGTTTATCGGTCACAGCGACGGCGGCACGCTCGCGCTGCATTTTGCTATCAATCACCCCCAGCGCGTGAACCGGCTGGTCACCCTGGCGGCCCACGTTTTCGTCGAGCCGAAAATGATCTCCGGCATTTGGGCGGTGCGCCAGGCTTTCGAGAACGACGCTGATTTCCGCCGCAGGTTCCGGCGCGTGCACGGCGATAAATTCGAACAGGTCTTCCAAAATTGGTTCAACGGCTGGGCCAGGCCTGCCAACCAGGACTGGGATATGCGTCCGCTGCTCCAGCAGGTGGGCTGCCCCTCGCTGGTGGTGCAGGGATTGGAGGACGAGCACGCCAACCCGCAACACGCCATGGATATCGCCGCTGCAATTCCAGGCGCAGTCCTGTGGCTGGCGCCAGACGCCGGGCACATGCTGCAAAAAGATGCAGCCGACCCATTCAATCAAAAAGTGCTGGTTTTTTTACTTCAAGGGCTACCTTTGCACCCTAGCGCATGAATTCACTTATCACATATCACGCTTTAATGACTACAACTCATCTCAAAAATGGTAATTCGGGGTGTGTGCGACGGCTTTACCGCCGCACACACCCCAATCCCCTCCTATTTTTGGGATGGCGGATAACCTTATTGGAGAGCAACCATGTTCAGTAAAGTCTTGATCGCTAACCGGGGAGAGATCGCGGTACGCATCATCCGCGCCTGCCGGGAGCTTGGCATGCAGACCGTGGCGGTCTTTTCAGATGCCGACCGCCAGGCGCTGCACGTACGCTATGCCGATGAAGCTTACCTGCTGGGACCGGCGCCCTCGCGCGAATCGTACCTGCGCGCCGAGCGCATCATAGAGATCGCTCGCAAGAGCGGTGCAGGAGCCATCCATCCCGGCTACGGCTTTTTGGCGGAGCGGGCAGATTTCGCCCAGGCCTGCCTGGATGCCGGGCTGGCATTCATCGGTCCCAAGCCTTCCTCCATTGCCGCGATGGGCGACAAAGCCGTGGCGCGCGCCACGGTGGCGCGAGCCGGGGTGCCGGTCGTGCCAGGCACCGAAGGCGAGGGTTCGCTGCGCGACGATGAGCTGCTCGCCCTGGGGCCAGAGATCGGTTTTCCGCTGCTCATCAAGGCGACCGCCGGAGGCGGTGGAAAAGGCATGCGCGAGGTGCATGACCTCCAGGAGATGCCCTCCCTATTGCACGCTGCCCGGCGCGAAGCCGAGGCCTCCTTTGGGGATGGCAATGTTTATCTAGAGAAGCTGGTCGAGGGGGCGCGCCACATCGAATTCCAAATCCTGGCGGATACCCACGGCAATGTCGTCCACCTGGGCGAGCGCGAATGCTCGCTGCAACGCCGCCACCAAAAGCTGCTGGAAGAATGTCCCTCGCCCTTCATCAATGATAATGAAGAGATGCGCCAGTTGATGGGCAGCGTAGCCGTGCGGGCTGCCCAGGCGGTGGGCTATGTTAACGCCGGCACCATCGAGTTCCTGGTGGATAAAGACAAAAATTACTACTTCCTGGAGATGAACACCCGCTTGCAGGTGGAGCACCCGGTGACCGAAATGGCGACCGGCGTGGATATCGTCAAGGAGCAAATCCGCATCGCACGCGGGCGCCAGCTGCGTTACGATCAGGAAAGTATCCACCTGAACGGCTGGGCAATCGAGTGCCGCATCAATGCCGAAGACCCTTATAATAATTTCCTGCCTTCCACCGGGCAGATTACCCACAGCCTGCTGCCCACCGGCCCAGGCGTGCGCGTGGATTCAGGCGTTTACCCCGGGTTCGAAATTTCTCCTTATTACGACTCGCTCATCTCCAAGCTGATCGTGTGGGGTGAGACGCGCGCCGAGGCGATCTTGCGCATGCGCCGCTCACTGGAGGAGTACCGCATTGTAGGCGTGCGCACCAATATCCCCTTTCACCAAAACCTGATGGACTCGCACCGTTTCATGGGCGGACAATTCGATACCCGTTTCGTTGAAGAGCGATTTTCGATGGAAGCGGCTGAGGAGGGCAAGTCAACCATCCCCGAAATCGCCGCCATTATCGCCACCCTGGTAGCCCACCAACAGACTCAGCGCGCCGCCCACATCATCCAACGCGGCGAGCGCGATACCAGCAACTGGAAATGGATCAGCCGCTGGGAAAGAATGCAGAGGTAGCCCTATGAAGTATGTGACCAGCATCGGTAAAAAAGAATTCATGATTGAAATCGTCGATGAGCACCAGGTGGTCGTCGACGACACGCCGTATGCCGTGGATTTCGATTCGGTGAGTGGGCAGCCGGTCTATTCGCTGCTTCTGGATGGGCAATCCTACGAATCATACGTCTATCCCAGCGAGGATGGCTGGCAGGTGCTGCTGCATGGCACCCTCTACACTTTCACCGTGGAAGACGAGCGCGAGAAGCGCCTGCGCGCCTCCCTCGGAAGCAGGATCGCCGAGTGGGGCGAATACCACCTGAAAGCCCCCATGCCGGGCCTGGTGGTGGCGCTGCCGGTGACCGATGGGCAGCAGGTCGAAAAGGGAGATGTACTGCTGATCCTGGAATCGATGAAGATGCAGAACGAACTCAAAGCGCCCCGTGCCGGCACAGTCTCGCGCCTGCGGGTAGGCGTTGGGGATAGCGTAGAGCAAAGGCAGACCCTATTGAGTGTGCTGTGACCCAGTACATTTCGATCCAATAAAAGACTTACCACAAAGGCCACCAGACCCACCAACGCGAACAATGAACTGCTCTCCTTCTTACCCTTCGTGTACTTTATGGTCAAGTGTTTTAAATCGTAGATCATAGAATTGAGTTGCGCAAATGAAAGACCAGGAAATCGAAGTCAAATTCCATATTACCGATTTGAAGGCATTCGAGGAGCGCCTGCAAGCAGCCGGAGCCAGGCTCAAGCAGGCCCGCACGCACGAGATCAACCTGCGCTTTGACACGCCCGATGGCGCTCTGGGACGCCAGTTCCGCGTGCTGCGCCTGCGCCACGATAGCGCCACGCGCCTGACGTACAAAGGCCCCGGGCGAGACCAGGAAGGTACCCGCGCTCGCCAGGAGATCGAATTCACTGTGAGCGATTATCAGTCCGCGCGCGCCTTCCTGGAAGCCCTGGGCTTTGAAGTGACCCTGATGTACGAGAAATTCCGCGCCACCTACGAGCTGGATGGCACGTTGGTCACTCTGGATGAGATGCCTTACGGCAGCTTTATCGAGATCGAGGGGCCGGACCCCGCCAGCATCCGCGCCGCCAGCCAGCGCCTGGGTCTGGATTGGGAGCGGCGCGTTTTGGATAGCTACACCATGCTGTTCGAACGCCTGAAGGCGGAATTCGGCCTGGGATATCGCGACCTGAGCTTCGAAAACTTCCTCCACCACCAACCTGACCTGGGAGTGATCGGCGTGCTCCCCGGAGATCAATAATCAATCCAGGATTCCCGGCAATGAACCGTAATTACGACCTGACCCACACTCCTGCGAACTCCATGCGGCGCCCCCAAAATGCCTGCGATGATGACTGGGTGCGTCAGTTCCTCCAACACGCCCCCCTGGGGCATGTTGCTACTCGCTGGGAAGACCAGCCCTTCATCACGCCCACCAATTTTTGGTACGACCCCGAGCGGCACGCCATCTACTTCCACTCGAACATCGTCGGGCGAGTTCGCGCCAACTGTGAGCGCTATCCGCAGGTTTGCTTTGAAGCCAGCCGCTCTGGCAGGCTGCTGCCCGCCAACACCGCCCTGGAGTTCAGCATCCAGTACGAAAGCGTGATCGCCTTTGGCAAGGTGCGTGTGGTGGAAGATGAAGAAGAACAGCGCTGGGCGCTCTATGGGCTGATCGAAAAGTACTTTCCCGGCATGCAACCCGGAAAGCACTACCGGCCTATCACCGATGCTGAGCGAAAGCGCACCTCCGTCTACGCCATCCAGATCGAAAGCTGGAGCGGCAAGCGCAACTGGCCCGAGCAGGCCAAACAAAGCCCCGATTGGCCCGAGCTGGGGCCGGAGTGGTTTGAGGAGCAGGCTTGAACCAGGCAGGCGCCTTACCACACGATAGCGCGCGGCTGGCGCGCGGCTACCTGATCTGCCTGGGCGGCACCGCCATCTGGTCGCTGACGGGCATTTCCATCCGTTACATCACCGAAAACTACAGTATGCCGCCGCTCCTGCTGGCCTTTTGGCGCGATTTATTCGTTACCGTGGCGCTGGCAGGCGCGTTTGCTTTTCTGGCCCCGGCTTTGATAAAAGTCGGGCGCGCCAATTTTCTCTTCCTCGCCTTGTACGGGCTGGCGCTGACCTTCCTGAACGCCTCCTGGACCATCTCGGTCAGCCTGAACGGCGCGGCAGTATCCACGGTGCTGGTCTACAGCTCGCCAGCCATCACCGCCATCGTGGGCTGGCGCCTATTCGGAGAACGGCTGGACCATGTGATGGTTGCCGCCATTCTGTTGAGCATTTTGGGCTGTGGTTTGGTCGCAGGAGCTTACGACCCGGCAGTCTGGAAGCTCAATTTGTTGGGAATCGTCACCGGGCTGCTCTCCGGGCTGGCGTTCGCCGGGTACAGCCTGATGGGCAAAGCCTCTGCCCTGCGCCAGATCAACCCCTGGTCCACGTTGATGATCGGCTTCGCCTGGGC
>Ga0105106_10000033_pt1 | contig 70780 bp, 56 predicted proteins | sample PPLLaktember2015_5_FD_79109 | JGI IMG/M metagenome (GOLD analysis project Ga0105106, IMG submission 79109) | Freshwater sediment microbial communities from Prairie Pothole Lake near Jamestown, North Dakota, USA - PPLs Lake P8 Core (1) Depth... | ecosystem: Environmental > Aquatic > Freshwater >... | reverse complement strand
GGCCTTCACCAGGGCCGTGGGGAGGCCCTGCCCGCGCGCGGCCGCGGCGATCAGCGCCTCGAAGCCCCGGGCGCCGCCGCGGGGGCGGACGAAGGGCGTCGCCATCGGCAGACCGGCGTAGCGCCCCGTGCGGCCTTGCGGCTCGAAGCGCACGAAGCCGCGCTGGGTGGGGGTCTCGGTGATGTGGACGACGCCCCGCGCGTCGACGCGGCGGTAGAGCTCAGCCGAGGCGGGTGCGGCCCCGAGACCGACGAGGCCGAGCGCTGCGGCGACGAGGGCCGCCGCCGCCCGGCGCGTCCTTCTCGGGATCGTTTCGGGAAGCCAGTGGGGAAGCCGCCTTCCGCCCATCGCGTCCTCCCTTCTTCCGGTCGAGCGCGGCGCGTGGGCCTGGCCCCGCTCCGCGGCCTCCGATGGCACGGCCGAGGCGGCCCTGGGTAGACTCGCCGAGGCTCCTGCTCGCTCCCGTCATCGGAGGCCGGCCGCGGCGCTTGAGACGCGCCGACCCTCCCGTAGCCGCAGGCCATGGGGAGGCGCGTGTCCGACCGCCGGCAGTTCGACTTCCTGGTCCTCGGTAGCGGTATCGCGGGCCTGTTCTTCGCCGCCCGTGTCGCAGATCACGGTTCCGTGGCGATCGTGACCAAGAAGCGGGCGGCCGACTCCGCCACCAACTGGGCCCAGGGCGGGATCGCAGCGGTCTCCTCGCGCGAGGACTCCTTCGAGGAGCACGTCCAGGACACCCTCGTCGCCGGCGCCGGCCTGTGTCGCGAGAACGTGGTGCGCTTCGTGATCGAGCGCGCGCCCGCCATGATCGAGGCCCTGGTGAAGCTCGGGGTCGACTTCGATCGGGTGCCCGGCGCGCCGGGCGCCCTGCCCGCCTTTGCGCTCGGTCGCGAGGGCGGCCACAGCAAGCGCCGCATCCTGCATCACAAGGATGCGACGGGCGGCGAGATCGAGCGCGTGCTGCTCGCCCACGCGACGAGCCACCCGAATGTGACGCTGTTCGAGGACCACTGCGCGGTGGACCTCTTGACCTCGCGCAAGCTCGGCCTCGCCGGCGCGAACCGCGCCCTCGGCGCCTACGTGCTCGACGCCCGGACCGGCGCCGTCGAGCGCTTCCAGGCCCGCGTCACGCTGCTCGCGACCGGCGGGGCGGGCAAGGTCTACCTCTACACCACGAATCCCGACATCGCGTCCGGCGACGGCATCGCGATGGCGTATCGCGCCGGCGCAACGATCGCGAACATGGAGTTCATGCAGTTCCACCCGACCTGCCTGTTCCATCCCCAGGCGAAGTCGTTCCTGATCAGCGAGGCGGTGCGCGGCGAGGGCGGGATCCTGCGCACGCGGCGCGGCGAGGCCTTCATGCCGCGCTACCACGAGATGGCGGACCTCGCGCCCCGCGACATCGTGGCGCGCGCGATCGACACCGAGCTCAAGCGCTCCGGCGACGAGTGGGTGGTGCTCGACATCACGCACCGCGACGCCGCCTGGCTGCGCGAGCGCTTCCCGACGATCCACGAGCGCTGCCTCTCGTTCGGCATCGACATCACGCGGGATCCGATCCCGGTGGTGCCCGCGGCGCACTACTGCTGCGGCGGCGTGCGGAGCGACCTCACGGGCGAGAGCGACGTCGAGAACCTGTTCGTCGCCGGCGAGGTCGCGAGCACGGGCCTGCATGGGGCGAACCGCCTCGCCTCGAACTCGCTGCTCGAGGGTCTCGTCTTCGCCGACGCCTCGGCGCACACGAGCCTCGCACGCCTGCCCTCGCTCCCGACCGACGGCGACCTGGCGCCGGCCTGGGAGGCCGGCTCGGCGACGGAGAGCAGCGAGGCGGTCGTGATCACGCAGAACTGGGACGAGATCCGGCGCTTCATGTGGAACTACGTCGGCATCGTGCGCAGCGACAAGCGCCTCGCCCGGGCGCGCCACCGCATCCAGCTCCTCCAGGACGAGATCACCGAGTACTACTGGAACTTCCGCCTGGCCCCGGACCTGGTGGAGCTGCGCAATCTCGCCACGGTCGCCGAGCTGGTGATCGCGTCGGCCCAGAGCCGCCTCGAGAGCCGCGGCCTCCACTTCAACCTCGACCACCCCGCGCGCGACGACGCCCGCTTCCTGCGCGACACGCTGCAGAAGCGGTGGCCCGGCGGCGCGTAGCGGCGCAGCGGCCGGCACGCGGCACAGACTCCGCTGCGCGAAGCGTCGCCCCGGCGGCGCGTAGCGGCGAGCCCGCCGGCGCGTGATCGTGCTTGACTCGCGGCGCGCGCCGGGATTCCCTGAGGGCGGTGCGCGCCCACGCTCCCCCGCTGCTGCCCTGCATCGACGCCCGTCCTGCCGTGCGCCGCGAACGCCTCCTGCGCTGCGGTCTCGCCGGCGTGCTCGCGGCCGTCGTCGCAGCGTGCGCGCCCGGCGTCTCGACCACGCGCCTCGGCCCGCCGCCGAGCGACGCCGATCGGGCCCGGATCGTCCGACTGCGGCTCGAGGACGCGCGCCAGTTCGAGAGCCAGGGCCGCAGCGAGCAGGCCGAGCGCGCGCTGCGGGAGGCCGTGGCCTCCGGCCCCGACGACGCCGTCGCGCTGCGCGCGCTGGCGCGGCACCTCGCGCAATCGGGCCGCGCCGGCGACGCGCAGGCGCTGCGCGCGCGCGCCGACGCGATCGATCCCCCTGCGCCGCCGCCGCCCGACACGCCGCTCGACGTCGACGCCACCGGGCTGGTCGTGCTCGTGAGCGCGGCCCCGACGAGCGGACCGGAGCCCGGGCTCGCGATCACGCATCCCGACCCCCTCGCGGCGGACGCGCTCGCGGACCGCGTCGCCGTGCGCCTGCCCGGCGCGCGCCTCACGACCGCCGATCCGGCGAGCGCCGACGAGGCCCGCCGCTGGCTTCACGCGAGCCGCGCCGAGCGCGTGCTCGCCCTCGCGATCGAGCGCGCGGACTGCGCCAGCACGCGCAAGGACGGCGCCTTCGCCCGGGTCTGGCTGCGCGCGGCCGTGGCGACACCGACAGGCGTCGGCTTCGGCCCCACCGTGGTGCGCGAGCACGACGCCGACCCGGCCGGCGGGCAGATCTGCGTGCTGCGGCCGGTAGGCGGCGCCTTCGAGCGCGTGCTGGCCGAGCCGGCGCTGCGCGAGGCCCTGGTCGCGCCCGCGGCGAGCGACGGCTGGTCCTCGCCCGCGCTGCGCGCCGTCTTCCCCGGCCTCGAGAGACGCCTCGCCGCCGAGCTCGCGCGCGGACGCGCCGAGCTCGCGCGCGGGCGCCTCGGCGCCGCCGAGCGCGCCTTCGCGCGCGCCGTGGCGGTCGATCCCGACGACGCGGACGCCCGCGCCTACCTCGAGGAGGTGCGCTCGAGCCTCGCGCTCTCGCGCGACCTCCACGGCACGCCCGAGGCGACGGAAGCGAGTGCGGCGGAGGAGAGCGCAGCGGACGACGTGGCGCTCAGCCCCGCCGAGCGCGAGGCCGCGGAGCGCGAGCTCGCGGACGAGCAGCACCGCCGCGACCAGCTGCTCGCCGCCGTGGCGGTTCTCTCCGGCGACGAGCCCGAGCCGGGCCAGCTCCGCGACGTGCTGCGGCCCGTCGAGCTGCCCGCCGAGGAGACCGTCGGCCTGCGCCTCGCGCGCGAGGAGACGCGCGGGCCCGTCGAGCGCCGCGCGCTCTTCGCGCCGGACGGCCGCGCCCTCGCGAGCTGGTACTTCGACGCCCGGACGGGAACGCCCGTCCTGCGCGAGGAGGATCGCAACCGCGACGGCCGCGCGGAGACCTGGGCCCTGTGGCGCGACGGCCGGCGCAGCGAGGTGCTGGAGGACCGCAGCGGCAGCGGCCGGCCCGACACGCGCGTCTCCCTCGGCGCCGACGGCAGCGTCGCAAGGATCGAGATGACGAGCGGCGCAGGCGCCGCACCGAGCCGGGTCTTCGAGTACGGCGACGGACGTCTCGTGAGCGAGTCGCGGGACACGAACGGCGACGGGCGCCTCGACCGCTTCGAGCGCTTCGCGCCCGGTGGGGACGTGCTGGAGCGCGACGAGGACCTCGACGGCGACGGCGTGATCGACGTGCGGAGCTTCTACGAGAACGGACGTCTGGTGCGTCGCGAGATCGCGGATCCGGGGCGCGTGAAGGAGCTGATGTAGCTCGCGCGGAGGCGCGCCGGGCGCCGCTTCGCGCCGCTCCCGTCAGCGGAGCTCGACGATGCCGCGCTCGACGAGGGAACCCAGGGCGGCGTAGATGTCGCCGTCGGGGTCGGGGATCACGTCGAGCAGGCGTCCGAGCGGAAACCCGGCCTGGATCAGCTCGGCCACGGCCTGCTCGGCCTTCGTCAGCTCGACGGCCTCGGACGCGAGGCGCTCGATGATCACACGGAAGAGCGTCGCCGGCGGCAGATCGCGGAAGGGCGAGCGGACCTCCTCGTCCTGCAGCCGTGCGGCCTCGAGGAGCGCGCCCTGGAGCGAGATCGGCGCATCCTCCGTCATGCCGGCCTCGAGGCTGCCCGAGAACTCGAAGCGCCCCTCGCGCCAGGTGAAGAGGCGCACCAGCGCCTTCAGCCCCGTGACGACACCGAGGCGCGTGCTCTTGAGCTGTCCGCCCTCGAAGCTCACGACGCCCTCGTCGGCGCCACGCGCGAGGAACAGCGTGCCGCGAGGAGCGCTCGAGCCGAACATCTGGAGCAGCGCGGCGACGCCGAGCTCGTCGATCGGGCCCGAGATCGCGCCGAGCCGTCTTGCGTGGTCCGCGGCCTGGACGTTCTCGACGAAGCCCGCCACGTGGGTGCGGTCGGAGCCCACGGGCTCGAACTCGACGGCGAGGCCCGGCTTCCCCTCGGCGTCGGTCACGTGGCGCACGACGTGGGCGTCGAGCTCGATCGCCTCGCCCCGGGTCGGGTGCACGATCGTCACGGCGACGTGATCGCCGACGGCGGGCGCCTCGCCCTCGATCGAGAGCAGCGCGCCGCGCTCCGAGAGGTCGCGCGTCCGCGCCGGCGCCGCGCCGGCGTCCGTCGCGACGCGCGCGGCCACGCGCGACGGCGCGCGCCGTGCCGCGCGCCGTTCGCGCTGCAACGTGTTCTCGTAGGGATCGGCGCTGCCCGCGAGGGCGGCGAAGCGGGACAGGCGTTGGCGCAGCGTGCTCGCGGCTTCGAGCACCTGGGCGGCCACGCCGCCCGCGCCGCCGGGGCCGAAGCCGCGCGGCACCGCGCTCACGATCTCGCCGGGCAGCGAGAAGCGCTCGCCGCAGAACTCGAGGGAGAGCTCGATCTCGACCAGCTCGCGCGGCTCGAACTCCTCGTCCGTCGGCACGAACAGGCCGCCGTTCGCGAGGTTGTTCTCGAACTCGGCCCGGAACGCCGCGGCGTCCACGAAGCAGAGCTTGAGACGCCTGCGCGGCGCCCCGATCGAGTCGGGCTCTCTCTCGTCGCCGAGCAATCCCATGCGGACGGGGGCCTCCGCCAGGTTTATCGGCGCGCCAGGAGCCCGGCTGGATGCGCAGCGGCCCCGAATCGAGGGGTCGGCCCCGCGATCCCCCGCCGCGCTCCGGCGTCTCGGCGGAAACCCCGAGCAGCTTCCAGGGAGACGCTCGGCGCTCAGCGCCCGCGGCGCGCGCGCTCGACGAAGCTCGCGAACAGCACGCCTTCGTCGGCGCTCATCTCGGGATGCCACTGGACCGCGAAGAGCCAGTCCGCCTCGCGCAGCTCCACGGCCTCGATCGCGCCGTCGGGCGCGAAGGCCGTGGCCTCGAGGCCGGCGCCGAGCCTGCGGACTGCCTGGTGGTGCCAGGAGATCGGGCGGATCTCGGTCGAGCCGTAGATCTTCGCGAGCCGCGACCCCGCCACGAGCCGGACCGGATGCGGCACCGGCCTGCGCTCGGGATGCCGGTGCCAGACGTCGTCGCCGTAGACGTCCGGCAGGTGCACGTGCAGGTCGCCGCCGAGCACGACGTTCAGGAGCTGCATGCCGCGGCAGATCGCGAGGGTCGGCGCGTGGCGCGCGAGGGCGGCCTCCATCAGCGCGAGCTCGAAGCGGTCGCGCTCGTCGTCGACGCCGTACTGCGTCGGATGGTGCTCGCCTTCGAAGTGGCTCGGGTGCAGGTCTCCGCCGCCCGAGAACACGAGGCCGTCCACGTGCTCGAGCACCTCGTCCACGGCCTCCTCGCCCGGCGCGAGCAGCAGCGGCAAGCCGCCGGCGCGGCGCACGGAGTCGACGTAGGCGGTGGGCAGGCTGAAAGCAGGCCGGTCCTCGCCGACGCGCGGGTAGGTCGTGACGCCGATGCGCGGGCGCCGTGGGCTCAACTGCGCCCCCCGCGTCCGGCGCCGTCCTCGTCCACCTCGCGGAAGAGCGAGAGCTGCGGGATCGCCTGCTCGTCGCCAACGGGCACGGGGTACTCGTCGGAGAAGCAGGCGTCGCAGAAGCCGTGCTTGGTCGCGGCGCCCGCCGTGCGGAGACCCTCGAGGGAGAGGTAGCCGAGCGTGTCGGCGCCGATCTGCTGCCGGATCTCCTCGGGGCTGTAGTTGTGCGCGATCAGCTCGTCGCGGGTCGGCGTGTCGATGCCGTAGTGGCAGGGCCCGATCGTCGGCGGCGACGAGACGCGCACGTGCACCTCCCGCGCGCCGGCGTTGCGCAGCATCGACACGAGCTTGAGCAGCGTCGTGCCGCGCACGATCGAGTCCTCGACCAGCACCACGCGCTTGCCCTCGAGGATCCCGCGGATCGCGTTGTGCTTCACCTTCACGCCGAAGTGGCGGATCGACTGGCTGGGCTCGATGAAGGTGCGCCGCACGTAGTGGTTGCGGATCAGCGCCGTCTCGTACGGGATGCCCGACTCCTCGGCGTAGCCGAGCGCCGCCGAGGTGCCGGAGTCGAGCACCGGCACCACCATGTCCGCGGGCACCGGGTGCTCGCGCGCGAGCACGCGCCCGAGCTCCTTGCGGAAGGCGTAGACGTTCTGGCGCAGCAGGTTCGAGTCGGGCCGGGCGAAGTAGATGTACTCGAAGATGCAGAAGGTCTCGCGCGGCGCCTTCGCGAAGGGGCGCAAGGTGCGCAGCCGCCCGCGCCGGATCACGACCACCTCGCCGGGCTCGACGTCGCGCTCGTAGGTGGCGCCGATCAGGTCGAGGGCGCAGGTCTCGCTCGCCACCACGAACGCGCCGTCGAGGCGCCCGATCACGAGGGGACGGAAGCCCCACGGATCGCGCGCGGCGATCAGGGCGTCCTCGGTCAGCATGAGCAGGCTGAAGGCGCCCTTCACGCGCGAGAGGGCGTCGATCAGCCGGTCCTCGAGGGCGCCCTCCCGCGAGCGCGCGAGCAGGTGGACGATCACCTCGCTGTCCACGGTCGAGCTGAAGATCGCGCCGCGACCCTCGAGCTCGCGACGGATCGCCGATGCGTTCACCAGGTTGCCGTTGTGGGCGATCGCGACGGGCCCGCCGTCGGTGGTGGCGCAGAAGGGCTGCGCGTTGCGCAGCGTGCTCTCGCCCGCGGTCGAGTAGCGCACGTGGCCGATCGCGTGGCGGCCGGGAAGCTTCGCGAGCACGGGCTCGTGGAAGATGTCCGCCACGAGGCCCATGCCCCGGTGCACGAGCTGCTCGTGGCCGTGGACGGAGACGATGCCCGCGCTCTCCTGCCCGCGGTGCTGGAGCGCGTAGAGGCCGAGGTAGGTGATGTGCGCGGCCTCGGCGTGCCCGTGCACCCCGAAGACGCCGCACTCGTCGTGGAAGTGATCGGCCTCGCGGGCGCGCAGCAGCTCGGCCCGCTCCTCGGGCGTGAGCCCGTCGAGCAGGCCCAGGCGGTCTGCGGGATCCGCCTCCCGCGCCTCGTGGCTTCCGTCGTTCCGCTCGGTTCGCATCGCGCCTCCGTCGTGCTCTTCGTCGCGCCGCCTACGCGCCTTGCGGGTCGCCTTCGAGCCGGCGCGGGATCGCCCGCGCCCAGATCTCGTGGAGCCGCGCCACCGGGGCGTCGATCCACGCCGCGCCGCCCGCCGCCGGGCCGATCACGAGGCGCTCGCCTCCGGTCTCGCCGATCGGCGTCGCGGGCACGCCGTGGCGCTTCGCCAGGATCAGCAGCGCGTCCTCGTCGCAGGTCGCGACGATCACGCGGCCGGCGCTCTCGCCGAAGAGCAGCGCGTCGAGCCGCACGCCCGCCTCGAGCACCACCCGCGCCCCGACCTGCAGGCCCCGCGGCCCTGCGAACGTGCTCTCGGCCAGCGCCACGGCAAGGCCACCGGCCGAGATGTCGTGGGCGGTGCGCACGAGACCTTCCTGCACGCCCTCGGCGAGCAGTGCGTGGAGCCGCCGCTCGTGGGCGAGGTCGATCTTCGGGGGCAGCCCCGCCTCGAGGCCGCGCCGCACGGCCAGCCACTCGCTCCCGCCGAGCTCCTCCCGCGTCTCCCCGAGCAGCACCAGCGCGAGGCCCGCGACCTGAAAATGGGAGACCGCGTGGACGTCCCAGGGCTCGAGCAGGCCGACGACCGCGATCGTCGGCGTCGGGTGGATCGGCCGGCCCGCGGTCTCGTTGTAGAAGGAGACGTTGCCGGAGATCACGGGCGTGCCGAGGGCCTTCGCCGCGTCGCCCATCCCGCGCGTCGCCTCGGCGAACTGCCACATGATCTCGGGCTTCTCGGGGCTGCCGAAGTTCAGGCAGTTCGTGAGCGCGAGGGGCTGCGCCCCGGTGCAGGCCACGTTGCGCGCGGCCTCGGCCACAGCGCCGAGCGTGCCCTGATAGGGGTCGAGGAAGCAGTGCCGCGCGTTGCAGTCGACGCTCATGGCGAGGGCCTGGCGCGTCGGTGTCCCATCCGGCCCGTGCGGACCGTCTCCGACGTGCTTCACGCGCACGAGCGCGGCATCGCCGCCGGGCCCGAGCACGGTGTTGCCCTGCACCAGCGAATCGTACTGACGGTAGATCCACGCCTTGGAGCCGAGGTTCGGCGAGTCGAGCAGCGCCTCGAGGGCGCCCTGCGGATCGCGCTCGACGGCGACGGCGGCGAGGTCGAGCCGCTGGCGCGCATCCTGCTCGAGCGGCCGCGCCGCGGGCCGGTCGTAGACGGGCGCGTTCTCGGCCACCGGGTCCACGGGGATCTCCACCACCGTCTTCCCGTGCCATCGGATGCGCATGCGCCCGTCGCCCGTGACGCGCCCCACCACCGCGAAGTCGAGGTCCCAGCGCTCGAAGATCTCGCGCACGCGCTCCTCGGTCCCGGCGCGCACCACGAGCAGCATGCGCTCCTGGCTCTCCGAGAGCAGCAGCTCGTAGGGCGTCATGTTCGACTCGCGCTGGGGCACGCGGTCGAGATCCATCTCGATCCCCGTGCCCGCGCGGCTCGCCATCTCGAAGCTCGAGCAGGTGAGCCCGGCGGCGCCCATGTCCTGGATGCCGACCAGGCAGTCCGTCTTCATCAGCTCGAGCGTGGCCTCGATCAGGCACTTCTCGGTGAAGGGGTCGCCCACCTGCACCGTCGGGCGCTTCGCCTCCGCGCCCTCGCCGAACTCCGACGACGCCAGGAGGCTCGCGCCGTGGATGCCGTCGCGCCCGGTCTTGCTGCCGACGTAGATCACCGGGTTGCCGAGGCCCGAGGCGTTGCCCTTCCAGAACTTGTCCGCGGGGACGATGCCGAGGTTGAAGGCGTTCACCAGGATGTTGCCGCGGTAGCACTCGTGGAAGGCGGTCTCGCCGCCGACCGTCGCCACGCCGACGGCGTTGCCGTAGCCGCCGATGCCGTCCACCACGCCGTGGAGCAGGTGGCGGTGCAGCGGATCGTCGAGCGGGCCGAAGCGCAACGAGTCGAGGCTCGCGATCGGCCGCGCGCCCATGCTGAAGATGTCGCGCAGGATGCCGCCCACGCCGGTCGCCGCGCCCTGCCTGGGCTCGATGAAGCTCGGGTGGTTGTGGCTCTCGATCTTGAAGATCACCGCGAGGCCGTCGCCGATCGCCACCACGCCGGCGCCCTCGCCCGGCCCCTGCAGCACGTGCTCGGCCTCGGTCGGGAGCGCGCGCAGGTAGTTCTTGCTCGACTTGTAGGAGCAGTGCTCGCTCCACATCACGGAGAAGATCCCGAGCTCGGGGAGCGTCGGGACGCGGCCCAGGATCTCGAGCACGCGGGCGTACTCGTCGTCCGTGAGGCCGTGCTCGCGGGCGAGCGCCAGATCGACCACGGGCTCGCTCATCGCGCGACCTTCACGAAATCCGGCCCGCTGGCCGCACTGCGCTGCGCTCCGTGCGCGCTCGCCGCGGCCGAGACTGCGTCGAGCACCGACCCCAGGATCGCGAGGCCATCGGTGCCGCCGAGGGCGGGCTCGACCGCGTGCTCGGGGTGCGGCATCAGGCCGAAGACGTTGCCGCGCTCGTTGCGGACGCCGGCCACGTTCGCGAGCGAGCCGTTCGGGTTCGCCGCCGGCGTCGCGTCGCCCTCGGGCGTCACGTAGCGCAGCACGATCTGGCCCTTCGCCTCCATCGCGCGAAGAGTCTCGGCCTCCGCGAAGTAGCAGCCCTCGCCGTGCTTCACCGGCAGCCGCAGCAGCTGGCCGGCCCGCGCGCGCGAGGTGAAGGGGGCGACGGCCTGCTCGACACGGACGTGCACGAAGTCGCACACGAAGTGGAGGCCCTGGTTGCGCACCAGCACGCCCGGGAGGAGCCCCGACTCGCAGAGCACCTGGAATCCGTTGCAGGTGCCGAGCACGACGCCACCGGCGTCGGCGAAGCGCTTCACGGCGGCCATCACCGGCGAGAAGCGGGCCATGGCCCCGCAGCGCAGGTAGTCGCCGTACGAGAAGCCGCCCGGGAGGAAGACCGCGCGCGTGTCCGGGGGAAGCTCCGGGGCCTTGTGCCAGACCAGGGCGCTCGGCGCCCCGAGCACGCTCTTCAGGGCGAAGAGCATGTCCCGATCGTCGTTCGAGCCCGGAAACTGGACCACGGCGAACACGGGTATCGCGCGACCTCCATGGGCTTCGGGTCTGCTCTCGTCGGGCCCGCGCTGCGAGGGGGTGCAGGGCGGGCCGTCGATTCCGATCTTTTGGGGACGGGCGCAGTGTAGCCTCCGCCCGGCCGGGGGGTCAACGCGGGCGCGGAATCGCGCGGCGCGGCGCCCGCCGGGATGGCATGCTGGGCCCTCATCGTGAGGAGGGCCGCATTTGGGCATCGACGTCGACCTGCTCCGCGAGCAGTGCGCGCGCACGCTCGACACCACCGACCTGCCGCAGCTCGGCAAGCGCTTCGAGGGCAAGGTGCGCGACAGCTACGTGCGCGACGGCCGGCGCACGATCGTCGTGTCCGACCGCGTGAGCTGCTTCGACGTCGTGGTCGGCACCCTGCCCTTCAAGGGCCAGGTGCTGAACCAGGTGGCGGCGTTCTGGTTCGAGCGCACCCGCGAGCTCGCGCCGAACCACCTGCTGAGCGTGCCCGACCCGGCGGTCTCGATCGTGCGCGAGTGCCGGCCCCTGCCGGTCGAGCTCGTGATGCGCGGGTACCTGACGGGCGTGACGTCGACCTCGATCTGGACCGCCTACGCGAAGGGCGAGCGCGTCTACTGCGGTCACGCCCTGCCCGAGGGCCTGCGCAAGCACGAGGCGCTGCCGAAGGCGCTCCTCACGCCGACCACGAAGGCCGAGAAGGGCGGGCACGACGAGGTCGCGTCCCGCGCGGAGCTGATCGCGCGCGGTCTCGTCACGGCGGAGCTCTTCGACCGCGCCGCGGAGATCGCGCACCGTCTCTTCGCCGAGGGCCAGCGCTTCGCCGCGACGCGCGGCCTGATCCTGGTCGACACCAAGTACGAGATGGGCCTCGACGAGCGCGGCCAGATCGTGGTGATCGACGAGATCCACACCCCCGACTCGAGCCGCTACTGGTACCGCGACCGCTACGAGCGGGCGATGCGCGAGGGGCGCGAACCCGAGGCGCTCGACAAGGAGTACCTGCGGCGCTGGCTGGTCGAGCAGGGCTACAAGGGCCAGGGGCCGATTCCCGAGATCCCGGTGGATGTGCGCTGCGAGGCCGCGCGCCGCTACATCGAGGCCTTCGAGCAGGTGACGGGCCGGCCCTTCGAGCCCGACACCGAGGAGCCCGTCGCGCGGATCCGCCGCAACCTCGGGCTCGCCTAGCGCGGGCGCGCGAGCATGAGCCCCGCCGCCGGTTCGCGCACGCAGCTCACCGCGTGGAAGGCTCTCGAAGCCCACGTCGAGAAGGTCCGCGGGCTCCACCTGCGAACGCTCTTCGCGCAGGATCCCGACCGCGGCGAGCGGCTCGCCCTCGAGGCCGCGGGCCTCTATCTCGACTACTCGAAGAACCGCGTCACCGACGAGACGCTCACCCTGCTCGTCGCCCTCGCCGACGCCTGCGACCTGCGCGGGCGGATCGACGCGATGTTCCGCGGCGAGAAGATCAACGTCACCGAGAGCCGCGCCGTGCTGCACGTGGCGCTGCGCGCGCCACGCACGCACTCGATCGTCGTCGACGGCGACGACGTGGTGCCGAAGGTGCACGCCGTGCTCGACGCCATGAGCGCGTTCTGCGACCGGGTGCGGAGCGGCGCCTTCACGGGCCACACCGGGAAGCGCATCCGCAACGTGGTCAACATCGGGATCGGCGGCTCGGACCTCGGCCCCGTGATGGCCTACGAGGCGCTGCGCCACGAGAGCGACCGCACGCTCACCTTCCGCTTCGTCTCGAACGTCGACGGCAGCGACTTCGCCGAGGCGACCCGCGATCTCGACGCCGCGGAGACGCTCTTCATCGTGTCGTCGAAGACCTTCACCACCCTCGAGACCATGACCAACGCCCACACGGCCCGGCGCTGGGCGCTCGCGGGCCTGGGCGGCGACGAGAAGGCGATCGCGCGGCACTTCGTCGCGGTCTCGACCAACGCCGCCGAGGTGGCGAAGTTCGGCATCGACACCGCCAACATGTTCGGCTTCTGGGACTGGGTCGGCGGCCGCTACTCGATGGACTCCGCGATCGGCCTCTCGACCATGCTCGCGATCGGCCCCGCGCGCTTCCGCGAGATGCTCGCGGGCTTCCACGAGATGGACGAGCACTTCCGCACGGCGCCCTTCGCGCGCAACCTGCCGGTGCTGATGGCGCTGCTCGGCGTCTGGTACGCCGACTTCTTCGGCGCCGAGACCGTCGCGGTGCTGCCCTACGAGCAGTACCTGAAGCGCTTCCCGGCCTACCTGCAGCAGCTCACCATGGAGAGCAACGGGAAGTCCGTCACGCTCGACGGCGCGCGCGTCGACTACGCGACGGGGCCGATCTACTGGGGCGAGCCCGGCACCAACGGCCAGCACTCGTTCTACCAGCTGATCCACCAGGGCACACGGCTCGTCCCCTGCGACTTCATCGCGTTCGTCGAGACGCCGAGCCCCCTCGGCCGACACCACGACATCCTGCTCGCGAACGTCTTCGCCCAGGCCGAGGCCCTCGCCTTCGGGAAGACGCCCGCGGAGGTGAAGGCCGAGGGCACGCCTGACGCGCTCGTGCCCCATCGCAGCTTCGAGGGCAACCGGCCCTCGAACACGATCCTCGCGCAGCGGCTCACGCCGGCGACGCTCGGACGCCTGGTGGCGCTCTACGAGCACGTCGTCTTCACCCAGGGCGTGATCTGGAACGTCGACTCCTTCGACCAGTGGGGCGTCGAGCTCGGCAAAGTGCTGGCCCAGCGCATCGTGCCGGAGCTCGAGGCGCCCGCCGAGCCCGCGCTGGCCCACGACAGCTCCACCAATGCGCTGATCCGCCGCTACCGGGCGCTCAAGCGGGGCACCTGACCGACGCGGGAGCTCGCGGCGTGCAGGCCGAGCCCCCGTCACGCGAGAGGAGGACGCAATGCACAGGCTCTTCGCCACAACGCTCGTGCTCGCCGCCGCCACGGCGCACGCGGAGGGACCGTCGTTCCCGGCCGCCGAGACCGCCGCGATCTACCAGGCCGCAGGCTTCACCGTGCAGGGCGACAAGATCAGCGGCTGCGACGCCACCGACCCCGAGTGGCCGCGCTCGAGCTTCTTCGTCGAGGCCGTCGATCTGAGCGGCGACGGCAAGCCCGAGGCGATCGTGAGCGAGGGCAACGTCGCGTGCTACGGGCGCGACGAGCAGGGCTTCACGATCCTCGCGAAGGGCCCCGACGGGAAGTGGCGCAAGCTCGCGACCGGCTCCGGCGTCACGCTGGTCCTGAAGACGCGGACCCAGGGCTGGCTCGACGTCGAGTACGGCGGCCCGGGAATGCAGCAGCAGCCGGTGCTGCGCTGGGACGGGACGGCGTATCGATAGCGCCGCGCGATCGCTCGCCGCTTCGACGCCAGGCTCCCGGTCAGCCGATCGCTGCCCGGCGTCGTGATCGTCACGCTCGTGTGGCCACGTTTCGACGGCGCAGGCGACGCGATCTGCTTCGCATTCGAGCGCGGGCCCGCGTCTTCGATCGCCTCCCGGAGCCGCGACACCGATGAGAAGCGGAGGGGGCTCTACCCGGGGCGGACGGATGGGACGGCGCCCAGCGCGGCGGCGACGTAGAGCGCGTAGAGGGCGACCAGGAGCAGGCCGCGCTGGCGACCGATCGACGTCCATCGCCCCGGCATGCTGACGGCGACGGTCACGGCGCCGAAGAGCAGCGCCCATGAGGTCTCGCTCCAGAGCACCCGGATCGGGCAGATCGTCGCGGCCACGCCGATGATGAACCAGCCGTTGAAGATGTTGCTGCCCAGGACGGTTCCGAGGCCGACCGCGTGCCGGCGGCGGAGCTGCGAGATCACGGCGATGGCCAGCTCGGGGACGGAGGTGCCCAGCGCGACGAGCGTGGCCCCGATCACGAATGCGTGGATCCCGGAACCCTCCGCCAGCCCCTGCGCACCGCTCACGATCAGCCGCGCGGCGACCACGAGCAGCACGAGGCCGGCGAGCCCGATCGACGCGAAGCGCCCCGGGTGCGGAGCACCCGCCGAGCCATCCGATCTTTGGCGTTGGCGACGGGCTTCGAGCAGGGTTGCCGTCAACCATGCGACGAACGCGGCGAGCAGTGCGAGCCCGTCCAGTCGCGACAGCAGGCCGTCGAAGGAGAGCGCGCCGACCAGCAGCGGCGCGAGCGCCGCCGTGACCAGGTCTCGCCCCGCGCTCTCGCGCGAGGCGGGGATCGGCGCGATCAGGGCTGCCGTGCCGAGGATCAGCGCGACGTTCACGACGTTGCTGCCGAGCGCGTCGCCGAGCGAGATCTCGGGGGCGCCCCCCAGCGCCGAGGTGATCGCCACCGTCAGCTCCGGGCTGGAGGTGGCCATCGCCGCGACCGTGGTCGCCGCGATGCCGGGGGAGATGCGCGCCCAGCGGGCGAGGCGCGTGAGGCTCGCGACGAACAGCTCGCCGCCGATTCCAGCGCACACCACGCCGAGCAACAGCAGAAGGAGGTCGTTCAACGTTCCGCGATCCGGCGTGATTCCAGGAAGAGCGTCAACCGGGCACCCCCGACCACGACGAGCCCCGGCGCGGCCGGGTAGGTCAGGGACCCACGATGCAGGCGAGGAGACCGGTCGGGCTCGACCCGTTCGTGGAGAGCGCGGCGCCGTTGATCACGGGCTCGACCGGCTGCGCCGAGCATCCGACGAAGGTCGCTTCGTAGCGGATGCCACCGTCGAGGCTCGCCTGGTCGTTTCCGCCGACCACGCTCGCCTGGAGGACGTTCTCGTTGCCGGTGGCCCGGATCCCGGCGCCGTCGTTCGTGGAGACCGTGCACTCGCGGATCACGGCGCGTGCAGCCACCTGGATCCCGTCGCCTTCGTTGCTGCGAGACGTGCAGCCGGTGATCACCGAGTTCGACGACGCCGCGATGCCGTCCGCGCCGTTGCTGGTCGACGTCACGTCGCGGATCCGACTCCCGGCCTGGACGAAGATCCCCGCGTTGGCATTCGCGCTCGCGGTGCTGTCGTGCACGAGCACGTTCGCGCCCCCGACGATCCCGCCGCCGCCGTTGCCGCTCGCGACCACGTTGCGTGCGACGCCGCCGTTGCCGACGAATACGCCGTTCCCGCCGTTGCCGCGGGCCACCAGGTTCCAGACCTGCGCGTCCGAGCCGGCGAAGATCCCGTTGCTGCCGAGTCCCTCGACCGTGCCGTCGTGGATCGCCGCTCCCGCGTTCCCGCTGGCATCCACGCCGCGACCGGTGCCGGTCCCCGCGCACGACGCAGGCACACCGCTGCAGCTCGCCGGGCCCCGAAGGCCGAAGCCGTTCAGATCGATGTCCACGAAGTCCGCGGTGACGAGGAGGATCGTCGTGTTCGCGGTGCCGCCGCCGCCGCCGCGCCCGACGACGAGGTCCGAGGTCAGCCGGTAGGCCCCGGGCTGCGAGAGCGTGACGGGAAAGCCTGGCGCGTCTCCGGTAGTGATGCCGCCCGCGAGCGCGCGCGCGGCGTTGATCTCGATCACGCCCTCGCCCGCATGGGCCGGCTCGCCGAGTGCGAGTGCGAGCGCGAGGCCGGCGGCGGCGCGCGGGAGCGGGAGGCTCGGGATCGTCGTCATGGACCACCTCCTTCTTCGAAGGTGGCCGCGCGGGCCGGCGCGTGTCAGGTCGCCACGATTTTATGCGCGCCCGCCCCCCGCGAGGCGCCGACGGCCTAGCGCACCGGCCGAACGACCGGCAGCCACACCACCGACTCGCGGCCAGGCTCGTGATGCACCGCCTGCTCGCTCGCGCGCAGCGTGATGCCCGTGCCGAGGGGCTCGCCGCTGCCGAGGTTCCGCGCGTAGCGCGGATGCGCGCCGCTCGAGACCTGGATGCGGATGCGCTCGCCCGCGCGGAAGCGTTGGGCCGTCGGCCAGAGGGCGACACGCACACGGTGCAAGCCGTCCACTCCGGCCGGCCAGCGGTCCGGGGCCACGCGCTCGAGTCCGTCGCAGACGTTCGTCGAGCGACCCTTCGCGTCCACCACGCAGAGACGCACGAAGACGTCGAAATGCGCCGAGCTCGACGAGACGCAGATCTCGGCCTCGACGGGCCCGATCACGTTCACGTCGCGCGCGACCGGCTCGCTCGTGTAGAGCAGGACGTCGCGGCGCGCCTCGGTGTGGCGCTGGGGCTTCGGGCCACCGCCGCCCGACAGCAGGGAGCCGCCCGCGATGGGCGTCGGATCGGCGGGGTCGTACCGGTAGCGACGCGGCACCCCGGCCGCGGGCGCCTCCGTCGCGAGGCGGGCGTCCGCGTGGAGATGCCAGCGCTGCGGCGAGTGGCCGGGCGGCGGCCAGCTCGCAAGATCGCGCCACTCCTTCGCGCCCTGCACGAAGACGCGAACCGGCGCGGCGGGCCGCGCAGCGGCGTCGCCGAGCAGATGCGCGCGCAGCGCGGCCAGCGTCTCGCGCGCCTGGGCGCCCATGCCTGCAGGCGCCACGTGGGTCCAGGGGCCGATCACGAGGCGCGGCGGGTTTCCCGCCGCGACCAGCCGACTGTAGTCCGCGAGCTGCACCGGCAGGAAGATGTCGTGCCAGCCCGTCACCATCGTCACCGGGATGCGTACGTCCGCGACCCGGGCCGAGTGGTTCGCGGGCTCCCAGAACGCCGAGCGGGGCTCGGTGTGGGTGACGAAGTCGCGCCAGAACGGGACCCGGCGGCCGAGCACGCGCTCGTCGAGGGTCTCGAGCGGGAGGTGATCGAGGGAGCGCCGGACGCGGCGGCGCATCGCGAGCATGGCGAGGCCGGAGAGCAGCGGCGTGGCGCCGCGCTCCTGGGTCTCGACCATCGCGGTCCAGCCGATCGCGTCGTCGAGCGAGAAGGAGCCGCCGCGGTACCAGTGCTCCGGCAGGTTCGACATCGTGATGTGCGGGCAGATCGCGCGCAGCGAGGGCCCCGCCTCGCTCGCGAGGGCCCACTGCGCGTAGCCGAGATAGCTCGGCCCGGTCATGGCGAGGCGGCCGTCGAACCACGGCTGCGCCTCGAGCCAGCGCAGCGTCGCGAGGCCGTCCGCGCGCTCGTGGAACTGCGGCCTGAAGGTGCCACCGGAGCCGAAGGTGCCGCGGCAGCTCTGCACCACCACGCGGAAGCCGCGGCGCGTGTAGATCATCGCCGAGAGCTCGCCGAGGGTCCGGCGGCCGTAGGGCGTGCGCTGCAGCAGGGTCGGCGCGCGCTCGCCGCCCTCGGGCACGAACACGTCCGTGAGAAGCAGCGTGCCGTCGTCCGCCGGCACCGGGATGTCGCGCTCGACGCGCGCCACGCGCGTGGTCGCAGGCGGGAGCCGCCACAGGCGCTCGAGGAGCCAGCCGCCGACGCCCATCAGCCCGCCTTCGGAGCGCGCGCGCTCACTCGCCGTACCCGAGCGCGCGCAGGCGCTCGCGCAGCGCGTCGTCGAGGGGCTTCGCCGCCTCCGCGCCGCCCGACACGGGCTTCCCCGCCGCTTCGTGGGCGTCGAGGAACGCGCGCAGCTCGGCCACGACCTCGGGGCGCTCCTGCGCGAGATCCAGCTTTTCGCCCGGATCGGAGGCGAGATCGAAGAGCTCCGCGCGATCGCGCTCGAGGATCAGCGCGAAGGGATCGGCCGACACGCGCCAGCGCCAGCCGAGCTCGCTCACGGCCGGGAGCGGCGGCAGCGACCCGCCCTCGAGCAGCGGCACGAGGCTCCGGCCCTCGCCGTCGGGCATCGGCGGGAGCCCGAGGAGGGCGAGCAAGGTCGGCGTGACGTCGACGAGGCGCACGATCTCGCCGATGCGCCGCGGCTCGATGCCGGCGCCGTACACGAGCAGCGGCACGTGCACGTTCTCGACGTGCATGTCGCCGTGCTCCCAGTCGCCGTGCTCGCCGAACTGCTCGCCGTGATCGGCCGTGAGGACGAAGAGCGTGTTGCCGCCCAGGAGTCCGAGGCGCGAGAGCTCGTCGCGCAGGCGCGCGATCTGGCTGTCGAGGTACGCCACCTCGCCGCGGTACATCGCCTCGAGAAACGCCGTGTCCTCCGGCGAGAAGGCGTTCCCCGCGCGGCGCGCCTTGTGGAGCTTCTTCGCGGAGCCGTCCTGGGGTCCGCGGTAGGCGCGCGCCTCGGCGGGCACGAAGGCGTCCGGCGGCTGGTAGTCGAGGTGCGGCTCCATGAAGTGCAGGTACAGGAAGAAGGGCGCGCGATCGCCCGCGGCGCGCGCATCTGCGAGCGTCTCCGCCCAGCGCAACGCCGCGCCGACGAGCTGCCCGCCCGAGTGCCCGTCGGCGTCGTCGCCGCCCACGTGCTCGTGGACGTCGAAGCCGCGCTCGAAGCCGGAGCCCGCGGTCAGGAACGGGTTCTTGTAGAACGAGGCGGTCCGGAAGCCGGCCGCGCGCAGGCGCTCGGCGAGGAGCGGCGCGCCGGACGGGATCACCGGCAGCGAGTCGCCGCGCTTCGTGTCGGGCGGCGCGAGGAGGCCGAGGCGCGACGGATGCCGCGACGAGAAGAGCGCCGCGACGGACGGGAACGTCCAGGACGCCTGGGCGTAGGCGCGCTCGAAGAGCGCGCTCTGCTCGGCGAGGGCGTCGATCACCGGGCTCGGCGAGGGCTCTGCGCCGTAGCCGCCGAGGGTGTCGGCCCGGAGCGTGTCCACCAGCACGAACACGACGTCGCGCGGTGTCGCCGCCTGGACTTCGCTCGCGCGCGGCGCAGCGAGGCGCGCCGCGAGCTCGCGCGCGTCCGCCGCCAGGACCGCGCCGGTGACGGCGGCGCCGAGCCCGAGGCCCGCCGCGATCTCGCGCCAGGACGCGGCGGCCGCGCGCGGGCGGCCGGCGAGCGCCGCCAGGGCGAGGGCGCCGAGGCCTACCAGCGCCGGCCGCAGCGGGTTGGTGACGCGGAAGCCCGGCCCGTGGATCCCGCCGCTCCAGGCGACGAGGGCGACGACGCCGAAGGCGAGCACGGCGAACGTGCGCGCTGCGCGCCGCGCGCGGCCTGGCCCCGGCGCGAGCAGCGCCGCCGCGAGCGTCCCGGCGAGGGCGAGCGCATAGGGGAGCGTGTCGTAGAACGAGACCCGGAGCGCGCGGGGAAGATCGAGATCCGCGCCGCCCGTCGCCGCCACGAAGGCCGGCGGCAAGAGCCCGGCGAGCACGGCTACGACCAGCCAGCGCATCTAGACGAGGTCCGTCTCGCCGAGCTGCCCGAGCGAGCGGAGCGCCCACGCCCGCCGCAGCAGGAAGCTCCCGAGCCCGACCGGCCCCGCCATCAGCGTGAAGAAGAGGAAGGGGCGCGGCTCGACGCCGAGGCGCCGCGCCTCGCGCAGGATCCAGGCGCCAACGAAGAGATCGAAGCAGAGGTAGTGGGTCCAGCCCGCCAGGAAGCCGATGGGCGTCGCGAGCATGCGGCGCAGGTCCTCGTAGCCCATGCCGACCGCCGGGCCCGACGCGACGGCGCTCACGAGCAGGATCGTGTAGGCGAGCGCGAGCGCGACGAAGACGCCGCCGTGGGAGCCGAGGCGCGCAGCGAGACGCGAGCGCGGCGCCACCAGGAACACGCCCCACCACGGCAGCACCACGAGGTTCAGGATCTGGAACGCGCGCTCGGGCGTCAGCATCAGCCCTCGATCGAGACGATGCGGAAGTCCTCGATCACGGGGTTCGCGAGCAGCTTCTCCGCGACCTCGCGCACCAGGGCCTCGGCCTTGGCGCGGTCGAGCCCCGCCGCGAGCTCGAGCTCGAAGAGCTTGCCCTGCCGCACGCCCTCGAGCTGGCCGAAGCCGAGGCTGCCGCAGGCCCGGGCGATCGCCTTGCCCTGCGGATCGAGCACGTCCTTCTTGAGCGTCACGTGCACCAGCGCCTTCACGATGCCGTCTCCTCTCGCAGCGCGCGCTCGAAGATCGCGTCCACGTGGCGCAGCGACTCCTCGAGGCGGAACACCCGGTCGATCTCGGACCGCGACAGCACGGCCCCGATGGCGGCGTCGCCCACCACACGGGCGTGGAAGTCGCCGCCCTTCTCCCACGTCTCCATCGCGTGGAGCTGCACCAGCGCGTAGGCCTCCTCGCGCGCGAGGCCCTTGGCCGCGAGCGCCACCAGCAGCGCGCCGCTGAAGACGAGGCCATTCGTGAGCGCGAGGTTCGCCTGCATGCGCTCGGGATGGACGACGAGCGTCTCGACCAGGCCCGCGAGGCGGTTGAGCATGAAGTCGACCGCGATCGTCGCGTCGGGCAGCACCACGCGCTCGACCGACGAGTTCGAGATGTCGCGCTCGTGCCAGAGGGCGGTGTTCTCGAGGGCCGCCGTCACGTAGCCGCGCACCACGCGCGCGAGCCCCGACACGTTCTCGAGGCGCCAGGGGTTGCGCTTGTGGGGCATCGCCGAGGAGCCCTTCTGCCCCTTGCCGAACTCCTCCTCCACCTCGCGCACCTCGGTGCGGGCCAGGTGCCGCAGCTCGACCGCGACCTTGTCGAGGCTCGACGCGATGATCCCAAGGGACGCCACGAACGCGGCGTGGCGATCGCGCTGCACGACCTGCGTCGCGACCGGCTCGTAGCCGATGCCGAGGCGGCGGCAGACCTCCTCCTCGATCGCAGGCTCGAACTCGGGGAAGGTGCCGACTGCGCCGGAGATCTTGCCGACGCAGACCTCGGCGAGGGCGCGCTCGAGGCGCGCGCGGTTGCGCCGCATCTCCTGGTGGAAGACCAGGAGCTTCAGGCCGAAGGTGGTCGGCTCCGCGTGCACGCCGTGGGTGCGGCCCACGCAGGCCGTGTGTCGATGCTCCTCGGCCCGGCGGCGCAGCGCTGCGATCATGCGGTCGACGCCCGCGAGCAGCAGGCGGCCCGCGTCGCGGATCTGGAGCGCCTGGGCGGTGTCGATCACGTCGTTCGAGGTGAGCCCGAAGTGCACCCAGCGCGCCTCGGGACCGACGTGCTCCGCCACGTTGGTCAGGAACGCGATCACGTCGTGGCGCACGGTGCGCTCGATCTCGAGCACGCGCGCCACGTCGAAGCCCGCCTTCGCCTTGATCGTCTGGACGGCGGCCTTCGGCACGCGCCCGGCATCCGCCAGCACCTCGAGCACCGCGAGCTCCACGTCGAGCCAGCGCCGGTACTTGGCCTCGTCGGTCCAGACGGCCTGCATCTCGGGCCGGGAGTAGCGTTCGATCATGGTCGCTCCGCAGCGCGGGCCGCCCTCACGCGACGCGCACCCAGGTGTAGGCGAGGAGGAGGTAGTACATCACGGGGATCGCGAGCAGGTTCGAGTCGATGCGGTCGAGGACGCCGCCCATGCCCGGGAGCAGCGAGCCGGTGTCCTTGGTCTGCGCGTCGCGCTTCAGCAGCGACTCCACGAGGTCGCCGATGATCCCGACGACCGAGAGCACGAGGCCGAAGAGCAGCGCCGCGGTCCAGGTGAACGAGGCCGACAGCTCCGGCCACCAGAAATCGAAGATGGCCTTCGCGACGAGGCCCGCGGCGATCCCCGCGACGATGCCGCCGAGCGCGCCTTCCACGGTCTTGCCGGGGCTGATCTGGGGCGCGAGCTTGCGCCGCCCATAGGCCCGGCCCGCGAAGTACGCCCCGGCGTCGCACATCACGACGACGGAGAGCGTGAAGATCATGTAGAACACGCCCGCGTCGAGCGGCACGTCGGCCGCTGCCGGCGCGCCCCAGCGCGACGTCGCGACCGTGTGGAAGTTGCGCAGCACGATCGCGTGGGAGAGCAGCCAGCACACGTAGAAGATGCCGAAGAACGTGCCGGAGATGCTGGCGAGCGCCGCCGTGATCTGGGCCTTCGCGACCTGCACGAACATCACCGTGAGCAGCACGGCCGTCAGCAGGATGGTCGCGTGGTACTCGTTGCCGAACCACGCCACGACGGGAATCGCGGCGCCGGCGGCGAGGCCGAAGCCCCAGAGCGGCTCGGCGCCCTTGTCCTCGATCAGGCCGTAGAACTCGCGCAGGCCGAGCAGCGAGATCCCGACGATCACCGCGAGGTAGAGCCAGCCGCCGGCGAAGATCACGTAGATCACGGCCGGCACGAGCACGGCGGCGGTGAGGAGGCGAAGCGCGAGATCGCTGCGCTTGCGCGTCGTCTGCGGCGGGAGCGGCGTCGGCGGCCGCGGATGGACGACGCCGTCGCCTTCCGGTGCCAGGTCGCGTCCCCCGGGCTGCACGCTGGTCACGCCTTCCGCCCCCTTCCGCGGGCCGCTCCGGCTCCGCGCTTCGTGCCCACGCCGGTGTGCCCGAAGCCACCGGCGCCCCGTGCCGTCGGCGGGAGCGCCTCGACCTCGTGCCACGCGACCCGCGCCACCGGAACGATCACGAGCTGCGCGATCCGGTCCCCGCGCGCCACCCGGAACGGCTCGCGCCCCGCGTTCCACAGGATCACCTGGAGCTCGCCGCGATAGTCCGAGTCTATCGTGCCGGGGGCGTTCGGGAGCACGATCCCGTGTCGCAGGGCGAGGCCGCTGCGGGCGCGCACCTGACCCTCGAAGCCGGGGGGGATCGCGAGCGCGAGGCCCGTCGGCACCAGGACGCGCGCGCCGGGCTCGAGCACCAGCTCACCGTCGACCGCGGCGGCGAGATCGACGCCCGCGGCGCCGGCCGTAGCCGGCGCCGGGAGCGGAAGATCGCGCGCGTGGGCGAGCCGCGTGACCGAGACGCTCGCTTCCCCGCGCTTCGCAGCCACCCCGCCGGCGCTCAGGCCTGCGGTGTGACGGCGTCGGCCAGGGCCTCCTTGCGCGAGAGGCGGATGCGGCCCGTCGGGTCGATGTCGATGCACTTCACGAGCAGCTCGTCGCCCTCGCCCACCACGTCCGTCACGCGCTCGACGCGCCCTTCCGCGAGATGGCTGATGTGGACCAGCCCGTCTGTGCCCGGGAAGATCTCGACGAAGGCGCCGAAGTCGGCGATGCGCTTCACCTTGCCGAGGTACATGCGGCCGATCTCGGCCTCCTGCGTGAGCTCCTGCACCATGGCGCGCGCACGCTCGAGGGCCGCGAAGTCGGGCGAGAAGATCGTCACCCGGCCCGAGTCCTCGATGTCGAGCTTCGCGCCCGTCGTGTCCTGGATCGCGCGGATCACGCGGCCGCCGGGGCCGATGACGTCGCGGATGCGATCGGGCTTGATCCAGATCACCTCGAGCCGCGGCGCATAGCGCGAGAGCTCCTTCCGCGTCGCCAGGGCCGGCAGCACGTCGCCGACCTCGCGCTCCATGCAGTCGAGGATGTGGAGGCGTCCGGCGCGCGCCTGGTCGAGGGCGCGCTCCATCACCTTCCAGTCCACCGCCGTGATCTTGATGTCCATCTGCACGGCGGTGACGCCGGCGCGCGTGCCCGCCACCTTGAAGTCCATGTCGCCGAGGTGGTCCTCGTCGCCGAGGATGTCGGAGAGCACGGCCACGCGGTCGCCCTCCTCGATCAGGCCCATGGCGATGCCCGCGACCGGCGCCTTGATCGGCACGCCGGCGTCGAGCAGGGCCAGGGTGCCGCCGCAGATCGTCGCCATCGACGACGAGCCGTTCGACTCGAGGGTCTCCGACACGATGCGGATCGTGTACGGGAAGTCCTCGTGCTTCGGCAGCACGTGCTTCAGGGCGCGCTCGGCGAGGGCGCCGTGGCCGACCTCGCGCCGGCCCGGACCGCGCAGCGGACGCGCCTCGCCCACCGAGAACGGCGGGAAGTTGTAGTGGAGCAGGAAGCGCTTCTCGTAGCGCTCGGTGAGCGCGTCGATCGTCTGCTCGTCGTCGGCGCTGCCGAGCGTCGCGTAGACCAGCGCCTGCGTCTCGCCGCGCGTGAACAGGCCCGTGCCGTGGGGGCGCGGGACGACGCTGATCTCGCAGGCGATCGGCCGGATGTCCGTCGGACCGCGCCCGTCGATCCGGATGCCGTCGTCGAGGATCCGGTCGCGCATCAGCTTCGAGCGCAGGCCGTGGAGCAGCTCCTTGGTGTCGCCGACGAGCTTCGCGTAGGCCGCGCGGCGCGCCTCGACCGCTTCGAGCGAGTCGAAGGCCACGCGCTCGGCGCGGAACTCCTTGGCGATCGCGTCGACGACCTCGGTCTCGACGGTCTTGATCGCGGCGTAGCGCTCGGCCTTCGCCTGGATCCGCGTCGCCTCGCGCAGGCGGGCCTCGGCGAGGCCGTGCACGCGCGCCTTCAGATCCGCCGGCGCCTCGTGTGCGACGACGGTCTTCTTCGTCTTGCCGACCCGGCGCTGGAGCTCTTCCTGGGCGTCGATCTGCGGGAGGATGGCCTGGTGCGCATGCTGGAGCGCGCCGAGCAGGTCGCCTTCGCTGATCTCCTGGGCACCGCCCTCGACCATCACGAGCGCCTTGCGCGAGCCTGCCACCACGAGGTCGAGGTCGCTCGAGGGCATCTGCGAGTGGAGCGGGTTCACGACCAGCTTCCCGTCGATGCGCGCCACGCGCACCGCGGCGATCGGACCGAGGAACGGGATCTCCGAGATCGTGAGCGCGGCGGAGGCGCCGATGAAGGCCGGGAGGTCCGGGGTGGTCTCCCCGTCTGCCGACAACACCGTCGCCGTGATCTGCGTCTCGTCCCGGTAGCCATCGGGGAAGAGCGGGCGGATCGAGCGGTCGATGAAGCGGGAGACCAGTACCTCGCGGTCCGCGAGGCGGCCTTCGCGCTTGAAGAAGCCGCCGGGAATCTTGCCCGCGGCGGACGTCTTCTCGACGAAGTCGACCGTGAGCGGGAAGAAGTCGATGCCTTCGCGGGCCTTCGCGGTCACGGCGGTGACGAGCACCACCGTCTCGCCGTACGTCACGAGCGCGGCTCCGGAGGCCTGCTTCGCGAGGCGACCGGTCTCGATCGTCATGGGGCGACCGCCGACCTGGAAGGTCACGGTCTCGGACTTGAACCAATAGGGCATGGAAAGAACGTCTCCTCTCCGACCCGCTCCGAGTCGATCGGAGGGCCGGAGCTCTAGATGCGGCGCAGGAGGGAAACCGGCGCTCCCGGGAGGAACCGGGCTCGCGCGGCCGCGCCGCAGGATGACCGCCCAGCCTTTGGACGGTCGGATTTGGCGGTCGGGCTCTGTCTACAACTGGACTAGCGGCGCAGGCCCAGGCGCTCGATGAGCCCCTGATAGCGAGCCGCGTCGTACCTCCTCAGGTAATCCAGGAGTCGACGCCGCTGGCTCACGATCTTCAGCAGACCGCGCCGGGAGTGATGGTCCTTCTTGTGGACCTTGAAGTGCTCGGTGAGCTCGTTGATGCGCTCGGTGAGCAGGGCGACCTGTACCTCCGGCGAGCCGGTATCGGCCGGATGCTGGCGGTAGGTCTCGATCAAAGCGGTCGTTCTCGCGGCGGAAGCCAATGCGTTTGCTCCTTGGATTGCGCGGAGTTTTATCAGAGCGCCCCCGGGATCACAACCCGAATGAGACGCCCGGGGCGCGGTCAGCCCCGGCCCGCGAGCACGCGGACGGGCCCGAGCAGCCGCCCGGGCCGGGCCTCGAGCACCGCCAGGAGCTCTCCATCGGGGCCGACTGCAGCGACCCGGGTGCTCGCCGGAACCCCGGGCGGCGTCGCGATCTCGGCGCCGTGGGCGATGCGGCGAGCGGCCTCGGGCCCGAGAGCCAGGGTCGGGAGGCCGAGGGCCGCGACCGGCGTCACGAGCCGGGCCTCGAGCTCGACGCGGGCGGCGTCGGCGCCCGCGGCCGCGGGGTGGGCGGCCTCGAGCAGCGCGAAGGGGACCGCGTCCTCGATCCGGAAGGGCCCGCTCGCGAGACGCTGGAGGGACGCCAGGTGGGCCCCGCAGCCGAGCTTCGTGCCGAGGTCCGCAGCCAGCACGCGGACGTAGGTCCCGGCCGAGCAGGCGACCTCGATCTCGAGGGCCGGCGGCTCGAAGCGGAGCACCTCGAGGCGGTCGACCCGGACGTGCCGGGGCTCGCGAGGGACCTCCTCGCCCCGGCGCGCCAGACGGTGGAGCGCCACGCCGTCCTTCTTCACTGCCGAGAACATGGGCGGCACCTGCTCGATGTCGCCGCGCAGCGACTCGAGTGCGGCTTGCAGCGCCGCCTCGTCGGGCAGGGGGCCCGCGTGCTCGCGGGTCACGCGGCCGTCACCGTCGAGGGTGTCGGTCTCGACCCCGAGCCGGATCACGCCGCGGTAGAGCTTGCGGCCCGCCACCAGGAACGGGACGAGCTTCGTCGCGTCGCGGATCGCGAGGGGCAGCACGCCCGTCGCCTGGGGGTCGAGCGTGCCGAGGTGGCCCACCCGGCGCGTGCGCAGCGCGCGGCGCGCGGCATCCACCACGTCGTGCGACGTCAGCCCGGCGGGCTTGTCGACGACGAGGAAGCCGCTCGGGCCGGCCGGCTCAGGAGCTCGTCGTCTCGTCATTGCGGAGCTGCCTCAAGATGGAGAGCGCCTCGTCGCCGAGGGCGAGGGACGGGTCGTGGCGGAAGTGGAGCTCCGGCGTGCGGCGAAGCGAGATCTCCTGGGCGAGGCGTCGGCGCAGGAAGCCGGCGGCGCTCGCGAGCCCGGCCTCGGCCTCCTCGACGCTGGGGGCGCCCTTGCCCGGCAGCGTGCTCCAGTAGACGTCGGCGCGCGCGAAGTCGGGCGAGAGGTCGACGCGCGTCAGCGTCACCAGGCGCACGCGCGGGTCGGTCGCCTCGGCGCGGAGCAGCCGTGCGAGCTCCGCCTGGAGCTGCTCTCCCACGCGTTCGGTCCGCCGCGACATGCCCTCACTCCCCTTCCTCGTCGCCGTCTTCGTCGCCGCCGATCTCCTCGTGGGGGAACGGCACGATCTCGACGTCGGAGCCCACGACCTCGGCCAGGCCGGTGCCGTCGACGAACTCGACCACCTGCTCGAGCACGCTGCGCAGCTTGCGCGCGTCGCCGCCCACCGTCGCGATGCCGAGCACCGCACGCTGCCAGGTGTCCTGGCCGCCGACCTCCGCGATCGAGACCGGGAAGCGATTGCGCACCCGCTGCACCAGCGAGCGCACCACGCCGCGCTTCTCCTTCAGGGACTGGGAGCCGTGGACGTGCAGCTCGACGACGGCGACGCCGACGATCATCCGAGGGTCGCCGGCGTCTCCTGGCGCTCGTAGGCCTCGATCACGTCGCCGACCTTGAGATCGTTGTAGCCGTCGATGCCGATGCCGCACTCGAAGCCCGTCGCGACCTCGCGCGCATCGTCCTTGAAGCGTTTCAGCGACCCGATCTTGCCTTCGTAGATCTGGACGCCGTCGCGCACGAGGCGACAGAGGGCGCCGCGGCGGATCAGGCCCTCGAGCACGTAGCTGCCGCCGATCATGCCGATGCGCGGCACGGTGAAGGTCTTCCGCACCTCGGCGCGGCCGAGGGAGACCTCCTTGATCGTCGGCGGCAGGAGGCCGGCCATCGCGCGTCGGACGTCGTCCGTCACCTCGTAGATGATCTGGTACATCCGGAGGTCGACGCCCTGCCCTTCGGCGGCGCGACGGGCGGCGTTGTCGGGCCGCACGTGGAAGCCGATCACGATCGCGTTGCTGGCCTTGGCGAGCATCACGTCGCTCTCGGTGATCGCACCGGCGCCGGTGTGGATCACGTCGACCTTCACCGCGTCGGTCGAGAGCTTCATCAGGCTCTCGCGCAGCGCCTCGACGGAGCCCTGGACGTCGGCCTTGATGACCAGGCCGAGCGTCTTCGTGCCGCCTTCCTGGGACTGGGCGAAGAAGTCCTCGAGGCTCACCTTCGGCCGCGTGTCGATGGTGCGACCGCGCTGCTCGGCCATGCGATGGTCGGCGATCTGCTTGCCGTCGCGCTCGCTCTCGACGGCGTGGAAGGTGTTGCCCGCCTCGGGCACCGCCGAGAGGCCGATCACCTGGACCGGCGTCGACGGGCCGGCCTCGTCGACGCGCTGGCCGTGCTCGTTCTGCATCGCGCGCACGCGGCCGAAGGTGGTGCCGACCACGATCGCGTCGCCGCGGCGGAGCGTGCCGTCCTGCACCAGCACCGTCGCCACCGGACCGCGCCCGCGGTCGAGCTCGGCCTCGAGCACGACGCCCATGCCGCGGCGCGCGGGATCGGCCTTCAGCTCGAGCACGTCGGCCTGGAGGTTGATCATCTCGAGCAGCTGCTCGAGACCGATCTTCTTGAGCGCCGACACGTTCACGCAGATCGTGTCGCCGCCGAAGTCCTCGGGCACGAGCCCGTGCTCCATCAGGCGCTGACGCACGAGCTGCGGGTTCGCCTCGGGCAGGTCGATCTTGTTCACGGCCACGATGATCGGGACGCCGGCGGCGCGCGCGTGATCGATCGCCTCCTGCGTCTGCGGCATGATGCCCTCGGTCGCGGCGACGACGAGGATCACGATGTCCGTCACCTTCGCGCCGCGCGCGCGCATCATCGTGAACGCCTCGTGGCCCGGCGTGTCGATGAACGTGATCTTCTTCCCGCCGATCGAGACCTGGTAGGCGCCGATGTGCTGCGTGATGCCGCCGGCCTCGCCGGCGACCACGTTGGCCTCGCGCAGGGCGTCGAGCAGCGACGTCTTGCCGTGGTCGACGTGACCCATCACGGTGACGATCGGCGGCCGGTGCACGAGCTCGGCGCCACCCTCGGCGGTCACCTCGGCGGCGAGGATCTCCTCCTCCTTGAACGCCGTGTCCTGCACGTCGAAGCCGTAGACGGTCGCGACCTTGGCAGCGGTGTCGATGTCGATCGCCTGGTGCAGCGAGACCATGGTGCCGAGGGCCATCAAGCGGCCCTGGAGCTCCGGCGCCTTGACGCCGAGCTGGCGCGCGAGCTCCGCCACGCTGATCGTGCCCTCGACCCGCACCACGCGGCGCGCCGGCTTCGCGGCAGCGGCTGCGGCGGCGGGCCGCACGGGCGCGGGCTCGTCGCGGCGCTTGCGGCGCGGCGACACGAACGCGCGCGCGTCGCCCTGGGTGGGACGCCGCACGGCCACGCGGCCCGTCACCTGCCGCGCGAACTGCTCCTGCTCCTTGAGGTTCACCACCTCGCGTACGCGCTTGCGCGCCTTGCCCTTGCGGTCGGCCTCGGCGGTCGCAGCGGCGGTGGCGGCCTCGCCGGCGGGCGCCGGGGGCGGCGCGCCGGGCGCGGGACGGAGGCCCAGGGGCGCAGCCTCCCCGGCCGCGGGCGCGGCGGCGATCGCGGGCTCGACCACGGGCTCGAGCCCGATCGGCTCGGGCTCGACGGCCTCGGGCTCGTGGGCGATCGGCTCGATCTCGGAGACCGGCTCTCCCGCGACGGCCACGGGCTGCACGACCGGCTCGGGCGCGACGGCGACGGGCTCCGGCGCGGGCGGCGCCACGACGCGCTTGCGCCGGACGATCACGCCGCCGCCCTGCCGCTCGACGCGCTCCTCGACGACCTTGCCGCCGGTCTTGGCGCCGAGCTTGTCGCGGAGCGTCTGGGCCTCGGAGTCCTCGAGCGACGCCATCGGGCTCTTCAGGTCGATCCCGAGAGCCTTGGCCTTCTCGACGAGCTCGTTCTTCTCGATTCCGAGCTCTTCCGCAATCTTGTATGCCCTGATCTTTGCCATGCGCGAGCTTGTGCTTCCGTTCCCCTGGTAGGTTCTCGATCCGCGCTGCGCGGCCGTCTCGTGGACGGCGGCGGAGCCTAGCCCGCTGCGTCGCTCTTGCCCGGCTCGGGCGTTTCCGCCGGGGCCGCCGCCGCGGCGGCAGCCGCTGCTGCCGCAGCCTCCGCGGCCTCCGCCGCCAGGCGGGCCTCCTCGGCCTGCCGCTCCGCGGCCTCGCGCGCTTCCTGCTCGACCTTCACCCGCGCGAGCTCCGCGGCGCGGGACTTGATCGACTGCGCGCCCGCGGCATCGATGCCCGGGAGCGAAGACAGGAAGTCGGCGTCGCTGTCCGCGAGATCCTCGAGCGACGTGATGCCGCGCTGGAGCAGGAGCTCCGCCTCCGGCTCGCCGCAGCCCTCGACCACCGACACCGCCTCGGCGATCCAGCGCGCCATCTCGCGCATCTTCGACTCGCTCTTGATGTCGATGCGCCAGCCCGTGAGCTGCACCGCGAGGCGCACGTTCTGGCCCTTGCGGCCGATCGCGAGCGAGAGCTGGTCGTCGGGGACGATCACGTCCATCGACTTCGAGGCCTCGTCGATGATCACGCGCGAGACCTGGGCCGGCGAGAGCGCGCTGCAGACGTAGCGCGCGGGGTCCGGGCTCCAGGGCACGATGTCGATGCGCTCGCCGCGCAGCTCCTGCACCACGGCCTGGACGCGGCTGCCCTTCATGCCGACGCAGGCGCCGACCGGGTCGACGTCGCTGTCGCGCGAGGCCACTGCGATCTTCGAGCGGCCGCCGGGCTCGCGCGCGACCGACACGATCGACACGATGGTCTCGTAGATCTCCGGCACCTCCTGCTCGAAGAGCTTCGTCAGCATCTGCGTGCAGGCGCGGGAGAGGACGATCTGCGGGCCCTTGGTGGCCTTGTTGATGTCGAGCACGTAGGCGCGGATGCGGTCGCCGGGGCGGTAGCTCTCGCGGGGCACCTGCTCCTTCGCGGGCAGGATCGCCTCGGCCCGGCCGAGGTCGACGATCAGCGCGCCCTTCTCGAAGCGGCGCACGATGCCGTTCACGACCTCGCCCTTCCGGTCCTTGTACTCCTCGTAGACGTTGTCGCGCTCGGCGTCGCGGACGCGCTGGATGATCACCTGCTTCGCAGCCTGGGCGAGGATCCGGCCGAAGTCGGCGGTATCGAGCTTCACTCCGATCTGGTCGCCTTCCTCGCATTCCGGGTCGAACTCGCGGGCGCGCTCGATCGTGATCTCGTTCTCGGGGTCGGTGATGGTCTCGACGACGGTGCGGAACTCGAACAGCTCGATCTCGCCGAGCTCCTCGTTGAAGCGCGCCTCGATCTCCTTCTCCTGGCCGTACTTGCGGCGCGCCGCCTGGATCATGGCATCCTCGAGCGCCTTGATGATGACGCCCTTGTTGATGCCCTTGTCCTTGGCGATCTGGTCGATCTCGCGCTTGAGTCCGGAGATGTTCATCGTGTCTCTTCCTGCGTGCTCGGTTGGCGCCGTCCGTGGGTCCCTGCTCGCTGCCCGCTAGCGCTTGGCGAAGTCGGCCCGCGTGAACTCGTACACCTTGTGGGCCTTGCCGATCTCGTCGAAGGGCACGGCGTAGTCCCGGCCGTCGACCGAGACCGTCGCCGTGGCGCCGTCGAAGCCGACGAGCCGTCCCCGGAAGCGGCGGCGACCGTCGAGCGGGCGGCGGGTTTCGATCGCGACCTCGCTCCCGCACGCGTTCGCGAAATCCTTCTCGCGGCCGAGGCGGCGATCGAGGCCCGGCGAGCCGACCTCGAGCTTGTACCGGTTCGGAATTGCGTCGACCGCGTCGAGCGAGGTTCCGATCTCCCGCGAGAGCGCGGCGCAGGCGTCGATCGAGACGTGGCCGTCACCGACGGGCGTATCGACGGTGACGCGCAGCTCCCAGGGCCCCCGACCTCGAACGAGGTCGGCGGTCACGAGCTCGAGGCCATGGGCCTGCACGATCGGCTCGATCAAGGTGCGTAGCTCCTCGGGTATGTCGCGGTACATCGGGGGCCGTGCTTCCGGCGCGAGGCCATGATCGCAGCAAGACTGGCGGCAAAAAAAAGGGCGGTCGAGCCGCCCGCCTTCGCAGCGCAATTGCGGCGCAACCTACCCGACGGGCTGAGGAAAGGCAATGGAGACGCGGCCGCGCCCCTGCCCGTGCAGGCCCGCTGCCGCCCGCCTGACGCCCTCCGGCCGCGGCGCCGGCTCAGCGCGGCGCGTCGAGCGCGCCCACCAGGTCGGCGACCCGCGCGAAGCCGTGCCGCGCGGCGTAGGCGCGGATCCCGTCCGCGATCTCGCCCGCGACGGCCGGATTGCGGTAGTTCGCGGTGCCGACCTGCACCGCCGTCGCCCCGCAGAGCAGGAACTTGACCGCGTCCTCGGCGCTCTCGATCCCGCCGATCCCGCAGAGCGGGATCTTCACCGCCCGCGACGCCTGGTAGACCATGCGCAGCGCGACCGGCCGGATCGCCGGCCCCGAGAGCCCCCCGAGCACGTTCCGCAGCAGCGGCCGCCGCGTCTCGACGTCCACGTCGAGGGCCTGGAGCGTGTTGATCAGGGAGATCCCGTCCGCGCCCTCGGCCTCGCACACGCGCGCCATCTCGGCGATCGACGTGACGTTCGGCGAGAGCTTGATCAGGACCGGCTTGCGGGTGGCGCGGCGCACCGTGCGCACGAGGTCCGCGAGCACGTCGGCCTTCTGGCCGAACTCGATGCCCCCGGCCTTCACGTGGGGGCAGGAGGCGTTGATCTCGAAGCCCGCGACCCGCCGCTCGCCGTCGAGGCGCTCGCAAACCTTCGCGTAGTGCTCCATCTCGGTGCCGAAGACGCTCGCCACCACGACGACTTCCGGGTCGAGGGCCGGGAGCTTCTCGGCTGCGAAGACCTCGACCCCGACGTTCTCGAGGCCGATCGCGTTCAGCATCCCCGACGCCGTCTCGGCTATGCGCGCCGGGAGGTTCCCCGTGCGCGGGGCGAAGGTCAGGCTCTTCGAGACGATCCCCCCGAGCCGGCGCAGGTCGAGGAAGGGCGCGAACTCCGTCCCGTAGCCGAAGGTGCCGGACGCGGTCAGGACCGGGTTTCGCAGGGCGATGCCGCCGAGGCTAACGGCGGTGTCGACGGCTTCCGGGGCGATCGGCGGACGCCCGCTCACGCCAGGTTCTCCCAGTCGACGCGGGCCGCCTCGAAGACCGGCCCGTCGCGGCAGACGAGGCCGAAGGCGCGCTCTCCCTCGCTCCGGAGCGGCGCGGCGCAGCCGAGGCAGACGCCGAAGCCGCAGGCCATCGGGTTCTCGAGGGAGACCAGGCAGCCCTGCCCCGCCGCCGCCGCGAGCTCCGCCGCCCGGCGCATCATCGGCGTCGGGCCGCAGGCGTAGACGACGGCGGGCTCCCGGGACGCGAGCTCGTCGGCCAGGAGCGCGGTCACGAGGCCCTCTCGTCCGCGGCTCCCGTCCTCGGTGGCGAGGCGCAGGCGCAGGGGCAGCGCGGCGAAGTCACGCGCGATCGCGAGATCCTGGGCGGTGCGCGCGCCGAGCAGCACGCGCACGTCGCCCGTCACCGAGGCGCGCGCCGCGAGCTCGTAGAGCGAGGCGATTCCCGTGCCCCCGCCGACGAGGAGCGCGCGCACGCCGGGCGGTGGCAGCGGGAAGCCCCGCCCGAGCGGCCCCACGACGGCCACCGCGTCGCGCTCGCGGGCGGTCGCGAGCAGCGCGGTGCCGCGGCCCGTGACCTTGTACAGCACCTCGACGTCGCAGCCGCCGCTCTCGGCGGCGGCGGCCTGGTACACCGCCATGGGTCGCGGCAGCAGGGGATCCGTGCGCGGCACGGCGTGCTCGGCGCCGGGAGAGAGCATCACGAACTGGCCTGGCTGGAAGCGCGTCCAGTCGGGGACATGGAGCGCGAGCCGCCAGTAGCCGCCCTGCGGGAGATTCGCGCGCACGATGCCGCGGGTGCGGAGCGGCGCTGCAGTGTGCTCGGTGGCGACGGCGCTCATCGCGCGCCCCGCGGCGCGGCGTCCGCCGCCTCGAGCTCGAGCGTGAGCAGCACCGCGTCCTCCCCGTCCGCGTAGTAGCGTCGCCGTCGGCCGACCTCGCGGAACCCGAGGCCCGCGTAGAGCGCGCGCGCGGCCTCGTTCCCCGCCCGCACCTCGAGCAGCGCCACCCGTGCCCCTGTCGCGCGCCCCTCGGCCAGCGCGTGCGCGACGAGCGCCGACGCGATGCCGCGACGGCGCCGCGCCGGCTCGACGGCCAGCAGCAGGACGTGCAGCTCGTCGGCGATGCGGTGCGCGAGGAGATAGCCCAGCGGCCCCGCGGCCGCCGGATCCTCCGCGCCGCGCGCGACCAGGAAGAGCGTTTGCGGGCGTGCGACCTGCGCGGCGAGGTCGGCCTCGGACCACGACGTGTGGACCGTGCGGGCGGTGAGCGCGACGATCCACGGTACGTCGGCGGGGCGAGCGGGCGCGACGTCGCAGCCCACTACGCCGCGGTCCCCGGCATCCCGCGCCGACGTCACCTCGGCGAGCGCGACGTTCCTCGGCCGGCTTCGACGGCCTCCGCTATCCCGCTCCGACGTCACCGCGGCGAGCGCGACGTTCCTCGGCCGGCTTCGCCGGCCTCCGGTACGTCGCGGGGACCCTCGATCTTCAGCTGCTTGAGCTTTCGCGAGAGGCTCTCGCGCGCGATGCCGACGGCTTCCGCGGTGCGCGAGATGTTGCCGCCGTGCTCGCGGAGCTTCGCCTGGAGGAACTCGCGCTCGAAGGCGCGCCGCGCCTCGTCGAGGGACGACGCGCTGGCCGCGGTCGGGGGCGCGCCGCGCAGGGTGGCCGGAAGGTCGTCGGCCTTGATCGTCGCGCCCGGCGTCATCAGCACCAGGCGCTCCATCAGGTTCCGCAGCTCGCGCACGTTGCCCGGCCAGGCGTAGCCCTGGAGCACCTGCATCGCGCGGGCCGCGATCTCCTTCGGCTTCACCCCCGACTCCGCGCAGAACTCGCGAACGAACGCGTGGGCGAGCACCGGGATGTCCTCGCGCCGCTCGCGCAGCGGCGGCACGTGGAACGGGATCACGTTCAGGCGGTAGTAGAGGTCCTCGCGGAAGCGGTTCGCCTGGATCTCCTTCTCGAGGGATTTGTTCGTGGCTGCGATCACGCGCACCTCGACCTCGATCGTCTCGCTGCCGCCGACGCGCTCGAACTTGTGCTCCTGCAGGATGCGCAGGATCTTCGCCTGGGTCTTCAGGCTCATGTCGGCGATCTCGTCGAGGAAGATCGTGCCCTCGTGAGCCAGCTCGAACTTGCCGCGCTTCTGGGCGATCGCGCCGGTGAAGGCGCCCTTCTCGTGGCCGAAGAGCTCGCTCTCGATCAGCTCCTCGGGAATCGCCGCGCAGTTCACCGCCACGAAGGGCTTCTGGGCGCGGCGGCTCTGCAGGTGGATCTGGCGCGCGACGAGCTCCTTTCCCGTGCCGTTCTCGCCCGTGATCAGCACCCAGCCGTTGGTCGGCGCCGCGATCGCGATCTGCTCCTTGAGCTTCCGCACCGGCTCCGACGCACCGAGGATCTCGTGGGCGCGCAGCGCGTCCTCGCGCAGGCGGCGGTTCTCGGAGCGGAGCCGCGCGCGCTCGATGGCGTGCTGGATCGTGAGCAGCAGCTTGTCCACCGAGAGCGGCTTCTCGACGAAGTCGAAGGCGCCGAGCTTGGTCGAGCGCACGGCGGTCTCGATCGTGCCGTGGCCGCTCATCATCACCACGGCGACGTCGGGCCAGGTCGGCGCGATCTCGGCGAGCACGTCGAGGCCGTCGCGGCCGGGCATCGCGATGTCGAGCAGCACCACGTCGGGCATCGTCTCCGCGCCCGCGCCCCGAAGCTGCGCGAGCGCCTGCGTCCCGTCGGACGCCGTCTTCACGTCGAGCCCCTCGTCGGAGAGGATTCCCGCGAGGGAGCGCCGGATGCTCTCCTCGTCGTCGACCACGAGCACGCGGGTCATGCGCGCACCGGGAGCTCTACCACGAAGCTCGTGCCGTGGGGCCGGCGGTCGTGGACGCGCACGTAGCCGCGGTGGTCCGCCACGATCCGCGACACGATCGCGAGGCCAAGGCCGGTGCCGCCGCGCTTGGTCGAGAAGTAGGGCTCGAAGATGCGGCGGCGGTCCTCGGGCCGGATGCCCTGGCCGGAGTCCTCGACCTCGAAGCGCACGGTGCCGAGCGGCCCGTCGTGGACCGTGCGCACGGCGACGCGCGAGGCGCCCGGGACGCCGCGCTCGCGGGCCTCGCGCACGGCGGCGATCGCGTTGTCGAGCAGATTCGTGAGCACGCGCCGCATCTGCTCCCGGTCGAGCTCTACGCTCGGAAGCGTCGTGTCGAGCTCGGTCTCGAGTACGACCCCCTCGGTGCCCTGATAGCTCGCCACCACTTCCGCCACCAGCCGGTTCAGGTCGTCGGGGCGCGGCGAGGCCTCGGGCAGCCGCGCGAAGTTCGAGAACTCGTTCACGAGCAGCTTCAAGCTCTCGACCTGGCTCGTGATCGCGTCCACGCACTCGTCGAAGACCTGGGCGTCCTCGCTCTCGCGGGCGAAGCGGTCGCGGAAGCGGCGGCGCATGCGCTGGGCGGAGAGCTGGATCGGCGTCAGCGGGTTCTTGATCTCGTGGGCGATGCGGCGCGCGACCTCGCGCCAGGCCTCCATGCGCTGCGCCTTCACGAGCTGGCTGTAGTCGTCGTAGACGATCACCATGCCGAGGTCGCCGCGGTCGCCGTCGCGCAGCAGGTTCAGGGTCACGAGCAGCGTCATGGGCTCGTCGCCCGGCGCCGCCGGCATCTGCACCTGCTGGCGGATCATGTCGCGGATGCCGGGCCGGAGCTTCGCCGCGAGCTCGCGCACGACCTCGATCTGATCCGGCCGCGCGAGCACCTCCTCGAGCTTGCGCCCCGCGACGGGGGTCCCCGGCGGAATCCCGAGCAGCCGCTGCGCCGAGGGGTTCAGCATCCCGATCCGTCCGTCGCCGTCGATCGAGACGACGCCGGCGCTGACGCTGCGGAGCACCACCTCCATCGAGCGCCGCCGCTGCTCGAGCTCGGCGTTCGAGCGCTCGAGGCCGCCGCGAGTCTCGCGCAGGTCGCGCGTCATGGCGTTGAACGAGCGCACGAGCAGGCCGATCTCGTCGTCGCTCGTGTCCTCGACCTCGACGTCGAGGTCGCCCCGCGCCACGGCCTCGGTGCCCGCCGCGAGCGCCCCGATCGGCCCCGTCACGCTCTTCGCCATCCGGAACCCCCACCAGGTGGCGAGCAGCAGGATCACGAGGAACGCGAGCAGGAGCTCCATCAGGTAGAGGCGCCGCACGTGGGACGCGTTCGGCTGGAGGCGCCGGTACTCGTCGAGCGCGGCGTGGATCTCGGTGACCTTCCGCGTGAGGGAGGTCGGCACCACGTAGTTCACGACCACGGCGCCCACGGTCTCGTCGGAGCGGAAGCTCGAGAACACCGGCACCGCGCCACGGATCACGTCGCCGCTGCCGGAGGCCTCGACCCGCGAGGTCGCCTTGCCCGCGAGGGCCTCCTTCACGAGCTCGCTGTCCGCGCGCGAGAACGTCGCCGCCGGGATCTCGGGATTCACCGCGGCCACGAGCTCCTCGCCCGAGGCGCTGAAGACCTCGACCACGCCGAGGCCGTAGTGACGCTGCAGCGCGTGCACCAGGTCCGACAGGTTCTCGCGGGCCTCTTCGCGCAGCAGGCGCTCGCCGGTCACCTCGTCGGCGATGCGACGCCCCCAGAACAGCGCGTCGCGCTGCGCGTTCTCGTAGTAGGCGTCCGCCACCTCGCGGCTCTGGTCGAGGGCCCGGTCGACCTTCGAGTCGAACCAGGTGTCGATCGACGCGGTCAGGAAGAACGCGGCGACACCGAACAGCATCGCGGTCGGGATGCTCGCGATGGTCACGAACGCGACCACGAACTTGGTGTTCAGATGCGCGCCCAGGATCCCGCTGCGGCGCTCGAACACGAGCTTCACCAGGTTGCGCGCGATCAGGAACGCGAGGAGCAGGATCAGGATCACGTTCAGCGCGGTCAGCACCACGAACAGCACGCTGTCGGCGACCGGCAGCGCGAAGCTCTCGAGAACGAGACGGCGCTCGAGGTAGACCACCCCGGTGATCACCGCGGCGACCGCGATCCCGAGCAGGAGCTCGCGCCGGCGCCTGCGGCGCTCGGCCACGGGCAGCTCCGCGGAGGCCACGCGAACCGCCCCGGCCATCCCCGGGACGGGGTCCGGCGCTCCCCCGGCACCGGGCTTTCGACCGGCGGGCGCGGGCGGCTGGTTGGGCGGAGTCGGGGAAGGATTCATGCGTGGGTAGCTGTCCCCGGAAGCGGGCCTCGGTCCGAGGCTTCCAGCCGGGGCGAAGGCCGTCAAGCGCGAGCGCCGCCTGGCCGATGAGATCCGTGCTTCACCCGGGGCGTGGCGCTCCGGGCCGCGCGAGGAGCGCCGTGCGGAGGGTCCCGGCTTGAGCAACACGTTCGATCGACTGCGGGAGCGATTCCAGGCGAGCCCGGCCGACGACCGCCGCTTCGCGGCGCTCGAGGAGCAGCTCTTCCTCCAGGCGCAGTGGAGCGATCTCGTCGCGGCCTACTGGCTGCGCCTCGGCGCCTCCATCCCGAACGAGCGACCGGCCGACCGGGCGCGGCTGCTGCTGCGGCTCGCCCAGGTCTTCGACGAGCGCCTGCGGGCTCCCGACCAGGCCCTGCCCTGCTACCGCGAGGCGCTCCGCCTCGACCCCGAGCTGCGGACGGCGCTGCGACCGCTTCGCCGCCTGCTCGAGGAGCGCGAGGCCTGGGACGAGGCGCTGCCGCTCCTCGAGCGCGAGGCCTCCGCCGCCACCGGTCCCCAGGAAGCCGCAGGCCTGCGCCTCGACGCCGGCTGGATCGCCCTGCGCCACGGGCTCGACCCGGCCCGGGCCCTGGCCCACTTCGACAGCACGCTCGCCGTGCAGCCTGCGAGCCGCGACGCGCGCTTCGGTCGCGCGGAGGCGCTCGAGGCCCTGGGCGAGCGCGAGACCGCCCTCTCCGTCTGGCGCGAGCTCGCGTCCGGCGCCTCCGAGGCGGAGCGCCGGCGGATCGACGCCGCGCTCACGCGCCTGCTGCAGCCGGTGGTCGAGCTCGCGGACGAGCCCCCGCCGCCGGGACCGGTCGCAGAGCCGGCCGTCGCAGCCGAGCCGATCGCGCAGCCGGCCGTCGGCGCCGAGCCGAGCGCAGCGCCGGAGGTTTCGGCGGAGCCGATCGCGGCGGAGCCGATGGCGACGGCCGAGCCGATCGTGGCCCCCGCGGCCGCTCCCGTGGAGCCGGAAATCGCAGCCATCCCCGCGCCCGCCCGGGCCGCCCTCGAGGCGATCGCCGTCGCCGAGGCGTTCTCCGCGGTGGTCGCCGACGACTCCCTCGCGCTCACGCCCGAGCCCGCCCCGACGAAGCTCGACGACGAGATCGAGATCGACGACGACGCGACCGGCGAGATCGAGATCGAGATCGACCCGAGCGACGACACGCCCGCACTGCGCGAGGCCGCACCCGCGACGGCCTCCGCCGACGACACACCCATGCTGCGCGACGACGGCCCGACGCTGCGCGACGCGATCGGCACGAGCGACACCGCGAGCGCGAGCGACGAGACCCCGACGCCGCGCGCGGAGCCCCTCGATCCCGAGGAGCGTCTCGCTGCGGCCGCGCGGGAGCTCTCGCTCACCTCGGATCGGCGACGCCAGCTCGAGCTCCTCGAGCAGCTCGCGACGGGACACGAGGAGGCGGGGCGCCTCGAGCTCGCCCTCGACTACGGCCGCAAGCTCGCGGATCGCACCCTGCGCGTGGACGCCTACGAGCGTTGCGAGAGGCTGTACGCGCGCCTCGGGCAGCCCCAAGGCGAGCTCGAGATCCTCGATGAGCTCGATCCGCTGGTGAACGGCGCAGCGAAGCTGCGCGTGCGCCGCCGCCGCGGCGAGATCCTCACCGCGCTCGCTCGCGAGACCGACGCCCTTCGCGCCTACATTGCCGCCCTCGAGGTGGACGCCGAGGATGCGGCCGCCTGGAACGCCCTCGCTGCGCTGCACGCTGCGGCCGAACGCTGGCCGGAGCTCCTGGAGGCCCGCCGCCGCGCGGCGGACCTGCTGCCCGAGACCGAGCGCGCCGCGGCGCTCGTCGAGCTCGCCGACCTCCAGCGCGACCGTCTCGGCGACGAGGCGGGCGCGATCGCCACCCTCGCCCGGGCGGTCGATCTGCCCGGCGCGCCCGACGGCGCGGCGCTCCGCCTCGAGGCCTGGCTCGAGGGCGCCGAACGCTTCGAGGAGCTCACGACGCGCCTCGCGCTGCGCCGCGCGACGCTCGCCGATGTCGACCCCGCGACCCGCGAGCTCGACCTGCGGCGCGCCGAGCTGCTGCGGCTTCGCCTCGGCCGGGCCGCCGAAGCGGTGCCGATCCTCGCGGCGCTGCAGCGGGCCTTCCCCGACGACGCTCCGGTGCTCGACGCCTGGGAGCACGCCCTGCGCCAGATCGGCGACGTCGAAGAGCTCGAGACCGCGCTCGCCCTGCGCGGCGCCCGCGTGAGCGGCGACGAGGCCGAGTCGATCGCCTTCGAGCGCGCGCAGCTCCTGGCCGAGCGGCTCGGCCGCCCCGCCGAGGCGCGCACGCTCCTCGACGCCCTCGTGACGAGCGCCCATCCCGAGCGCGCGCGCGCGGTCGCCGAAGCACGCATCCGCCTGCTCGAGCGCGAGCGCGACTTCCCCGCGCTGCGCAGCGCCCTCGAAGCGCGCCTCGCGGCCCAGCCCGCGCCCGAAGCGCGCGAGGCGTGCGCGCTGCACGAGCGTCTCGCGCGGCTCTGCCGCGATCGTCTCGGCGACCCGGCCGGCGCGATCCGACACCTCGAAGCGTCGCTCGCGCTCGACCGCGCGCAGCCGGGGCTCTGGCGCAGCCTGGCGCTCCTGCGCGCAGGTGGCGCGGATCCCGAGGCCTGGCTCGCCGCGCTCGAGGGCGAGATCGCCTCGGGCGTGGACCCCGAGCGCGCGCTCGAGCTCCACGCCACGGCAGCCGAGCTCTGCCAGGGGCGCCTGCGCGACGAGGCGCGCGCGGAGGGCCACTGGCGCCGCGTGCTCGCGCTCGATCCCGCGCATCCTACGGCGGCGGAGTTCCTGGTCGCACGCTACGAGCTCGAGGAGCGGCACGCCGACCTGGTGGCGGTGCTCGAGACGCGCCTCGGCCTGCTCGAGGACGCCGCGCCGGCGGAGCGCGCCGCCAACGCCCGTCGCCGCACGTCGCTGCGCCTGCGCATCGCGGATCTTCGCGCGCGTGAGCTCGGTGACGTCGCCGGCGCGATCGAGACGCTCGAGCCCGCGCTCGACGAGCACGGCCCGCTGCCGGCCGTCGCCGAGCCGCTGGCCGCGCTCTACGCCGAGGCGTCGCTCCACGCGCCGCGGGTCGATCTCTGCCGCCTCGCCGCCGACGCTGCGAGCGCAGGGCCCGAGCGCGCGATCTGGCGCGAGCGGCTCGCCGAGGCGCTGCTCGCGGCCGATCGCGCGGACGAGGCGGCCGACGCCTTCCGCGCGGTGCTCGACGACCGCCGCGACGACGTCGACACGCTCGCGCGTCTCGCCGCCCTCCATCGCCGGCGCGGCGAGAGCGCAGCGCTCGCCCAGACCCTCGAGCGCGCGCTGCTGCGCGCGACGGGCGCCGACGAGATCGTGCAGCGCCTCGAGCTGGCGGAGCTCCTGGTCGGGGCGCTCGCGCGCCCCGGGGAGGCGATGCGCCAGCTCCGCCGCGTGCTCGAGCTCGAGCCGGGACATCCCGCGGCCCTCGAGCGCGCCCTCGAGCTCGCGCGCGCGGAGGGTTGCGAGCCGGAGCTGCTGCCGGCTCTCGACGCCGCCGTCGCCCATGCGCGCAGCGATGCCCGCCGCGCCGCGCTCTGGACGCGGAAGGCCGAGATCCTGGCGGGGCCCTGCAGCCGCCCTAGCGACGCCGCACAGTGTCTGCTGCGCGCCGAGGCCGCGGCGCCCGGCGACGCGCGGCGACGTGCCGCCCTGCGCACGGCGCTCGAGGCCGCCGGCGAGTGGCCTGCGCTGCTGGCGGCCCTCGGCGACGCCTGCGCCGACGCGCCCGCGGCCGAGCGCGACACCCTGCTCGCGCGCGCCGCCGATCTCGCGGAGGCGCACCTCACGCCGGCCGACGCGCTCCCGTGGCTCGAGCGCCTCTGCGCCGCGCGCCCCGGAGACGCCGCCGCCCTCGCGCGGCGCAGCGCGCTGCTGCGCCGACTCGACGCGCCCGAGGCGCTGATCGCGAGCCTCGGCGACGAGCTCGCCGTCGCGAGCACCGCCGAGCGCAAGCACGCCCTGCTGCTCGAGCGCGCCCGGCTCTTCGAGACGCGGCTCGCGCGCCCGCCCCTCGCGGCCGAGGCGCTCGAGGCGGCGCGCGCCGTCGCGCCCGACGACGTCGCGGTGCTGCGCGAGCTGGTGCGGCTCCACGAGCACCTCGGCGACATCCGGAGCGCGGCGACGCGCCTCGAGGAGCTCGCGCCCCGTCTGCCCGCCTCCGAGCGCGGCGCGGCCTGGCGGCGGCTCGCCGCATGGCGGCACTCGATCCTCGACGAGCCCGTAGGGGCGGTCGAAACGCTGCGGCGTGCGCTCGCGGAGACGGCCGATTCCGGCGAGCCGCGTGCGCCGCTCCTGCAGGAGCTCGGCGCCGTGCTGCGCGCGACGGGCGACGTCGATGCCTGGGCCCGGGCGGCGGAGGAGGAGCTCGCGCTGCTCTCGCCCGACGCGCACGTCTTCGCCGAGCGCCGGCACGCGCTGCGGGTCGAGCTCGCCGAGGCATGGGCCGGGCCGCTCGCGGCGCCGGACCGCGCGCTCGTCCACCTGCGCGCCCTCGCCGACGCCACACCCGATACGGAGCTCGACGGCCCAGCCCGCGCGCGCTTCGACCAGGAGCGACACGAGGCCGAGACGCGGCTCCTCGCGCTGCTGCGCGCTGAGCGCGCGAGCGCCGAGCTCGCGGTGCGGCTCGCCGCGCGCGTGGCTCGCGACGCCGACGACGCGATCGCCTGGCGCGAGCTCGCGACCGTGCGCCTCGAGGCGCTCCACGACGCTGCGGGCGCGGCCGCCGGCTGGCGCGAGGTGCTGGCCCGGGCGCCCGGCGATCTCTCAGCCTGGCGCGCGCTCCGGATCTGCGCCGAGCGCCGCGGCGATTTCGAGACCGTGGCGGAGTCGATCGACGCCGAGATCGCGCTGGTCCCGGGCGTGGCGGACGACGGAGCCGATCCCCACGCGAGGGCCGCGTTGCTGCGCCGGCTCGGCGACGTGGCGTGGCGCCGTCTCGGCTCGACGACCCGCGCGACCCGCGCCTATGCCGGGGCGCTCGAGGCCGAGCCGGGCGACCGCGTCTCGCTCCACGCCCTGCAGCGGCTCCTCGAGTCGATGGAGGATTGGAAGGGCGCCCTCGAGCTCTACCGCAGCGAGCTCGCGCTGCTCGACGGAAGCGAGATCGCGCGCCAGCGCGAGGTGTGGCTGCACGTGGCCGACGTCGCGGAGCAGCGCGTGGCCGATCCCGAGGGCGCCGTCGCGGCGCTCGAAGCGGCCGTCGCACTCGGTGACGCGTCGCGCGCCCTGCGCGCGCGGCTCGCCGACGCGCTGCTCGGCCTCGGCCGCGAGACGCGCTTCGTCGAGGTGTACGCCACGGTCTGCGACGATCCCGAGGAGCCCGGGAGCGCAACCGAGGAGCTCGCGCTCGCAGGCGTGCTCGCGCGGCTCGACCGCGCGCCCGAGGCGCTCGCGCGCGCCGAGCGCGCGGCGCAGCGCGAGCCCGAGCGCGACGACGCCTTCGATGCGGTGGCGAAGCTGCGCCTCGCAACGGGCGATCCCGTCGGGGCGGCCGATGCGCTCGAGCGCGCGGCGAGGCTGCGCGGTGGCGCGGAGGGCGCACGGCGCCTCGTCTACGCGGCAGCACTCGACGCCTCCGACGCCGAGCGCAGCGCGCGTCGTCTCGCGCGCGCGACGGAGCTCGACCCCGGCTACGCCCTCGCCTTCGCGCGTCTCGCGCGCGTTGCAGGCGGGCTCGGACGTGCGGCGGACGCCGTCGTCGCCGCGGGCCGCGCCCTCGACCTCGATCCGAGCGCGGTCGCGCTTGCGCGCGAGGAGCGCCTCGCAACGGCGCTCGCGGGCGGTGACGCCGCCCGTGTGACCGGAGCGCTCGGCGCCGCGCTGCGTCTGTTCGCGACGGCCCTCGACCTCGCGCCCGATCATGCCGACGCGGCCGCGCATCTCGGCGAGGCGCAGCTCGCCCTCGGCGACGCCCCCAACGCGCGCCGTCATCTCGAGCGCTGGCAGCGGGCTGCCGAGCCCGGCACGAGCCCCGCGGAGCGTGCGCGGCGCCTCGCGCTGCTCGGCGCCGCCCTCGCAGCGACCGGCGACGACGCGCTCGCCCTCGCGCGTTTCGAGGAGGCGCTCGCCCTCGATCCCACCGAGGCGCGGGCCCATCCCGGCCGGGTGGCGGCGCTCGAACGCGCCGGCCGCGCGGCCGACGCCGCCGAGGCCTGCGAGCGCTGGGGCGAGATCGCCCGCGATCCCGCGGAGCGAGCCCGGAGTCTCGTGCGTGCAGCCGTGCTGGGTGCGCGCTCTGGCGCGCCGGCTGCGATCCGGGAGCAGCGGCTGCGTGCCGCCCTCGACGCCGACGCATGCCAGATCGATGCGTGGGCGGCCCTCGCGGAGCTGCTCGCCGAGGGGGCCCGCCACGACGAGGTGCTGGAGGCCGTCGAGCTGGGCCTCGATCTCGCACCGGCGGACGACGTCGCGGCGCGATTGCTCGAGCTGCGCGGCGTCGCCCACGAGGCGCGCGGCGAGCGCCGCGAGGCGGCGACCGCCTACGGCGAGGCCGCCGCCCGCGATGCGCGCGCGGTCGAAGCCGCCCTCGCGGCGGCACGGCTGCTGCGCGGCCTCGGCGAGTGGCGGGCCGCGGCGGACCGGCTGCAGGAGTTCGCGGCACGCCAACCCGCGGCCGAAGGCGCCGACCGCGCGTCCCTTGCACGGGTGCTGATGCAGCTCGCGCGCCTGCGCGCGGGACCGCTCGAGGACGTGCGGGGCGCCGTCGACGCCTACGAGCGCGCGCTCGTGGCGCAGCCCCATGCGCGCGAGGCCCACGAGGCCCTCGCGGAGCTCCTGACCCACGTTCCCGCGCGCTGGGACGAAGCACGCCGGCGACACCGTGAGCTCCTCGAGATCGCGCCGACCCGCGTGTCGTCGATCCGCGCGCTCGGCCGCATCGCCAGGGGCCGCGGCGCCGAGGACGTAGCGGCCAACGGGCTCGCCGTGCTGCGCGCCCTCGGCGCGGCGAGCGCGGAGGAGCGCGACCTCGCGCCGGAGCGACTGCGGCTCTCCGTTGCGGGCGCGGCGAGCCTCGAGCACGTCTCGTTCGAGCGCCTGCGTCTCGCCTTCCGCGAGGTCGCGGCGGAGCTCGGAGAAGCCCTCGGCACCGCCGCCACGACTGCCGGCGGCGACGCGCCCCGGGCGCGATTCCGGGAGCTCGCGCTGCGCGCCGAGGCGGACCTGAGCGCGCCCTGCCTCGTGCCCCTCGGCGCCGAGGGCGTGCGCGAGGTCGCGCTGGTGCTGTCGGGGCTCGTCCACGAGCGCGACGCGGTGGCCGGCGACGGCGGCCTCGTGAACCGGCTCTCCTCGGCGATCGGCTGGCGCGCGCGGCGGCGTCTCGCCAAGCGGCTCGGCGCGCTGGCGCCCGAGGAGATCGCGGACCTCGACTTCGGGACCTGGCACGAGGAGCTTCGCGCTCTCGCCCACGCGTCGGCCCTCGACGCCTCGGGCGGCGAGCTGCGCGGCGCCCTCGTCGCGCTGCTCGAGGACGCCCGCCGCGCGGCCGCCCCGCGCCTCGACGAGAACGCGGACCTGTGTGCGCTGATCGACTCGACCCCGGCGGCGGCTGCGCTCCTGCGGCGCGTCGTCCTCACCTGGGCCGACACCGTATGAGCGTCGCACGACCGTGAGCCTCGACGGCCGTTCCGGGACTGCGTCCGCCCGAAGCGAGGCGCCCGCAACCCGTCGCTTTCGGCGACGCACGGTGCGGATCGCCGTGCGCTTCGCGGTTCACGCGGAAGAGCGCGAGGCGACCGCCACCACGCTCGGTGCGGGCGGCCTGTTCGTACAGACCGATCGTCCCCTGCCCCGCGGCACCCGCCTGGTCGTGCGCTTCAGCCTGCCGGGCGGGAGCGAGGCCTTCGAGCTCGCGGCCCGGGTCGTCTTCGCACAGGAGCCGGGCGCGAGCGGCTCGGCGGGCATGGGCCTTGAGTTCACGGACGCCCATGCGATTGCGCGCGTGGCACATGCGCTCGAGGCGTTGCCCGAGCCGCCGGCCTGAATTCAACGGCGCCGGGTCTTTCGACCCGGCGCCGTCCTCTCACACCCCGTCGTCGAAAACGTGGAGCTATGCGCTCGCGGGCAGGGCCGTCCCGGCGAGCAGGCTCGGATCGGCGCCGAAGGCCGCGTTGCGGCCGGCGGGCAGCACGATCTCGTAGTTCGTGGGATCGGCCAGCAGCGTGGAGAGCAGCTGCTGGTGCAGCGCGTGGCCGCCGCGCTCGACGCGGACGTGCGCCTGGAGCGGCAGCCCGAGCAGCGCGAAGTCGCCGAGCAGGTCGAGCACCTTGTGGCGCACGAACTCGTCCGGCATGCGCAGGCCCTCGGGATTCAGCACGCGTTTCTCGTCGAGCACGATCGTGTTCTCGAGCGAGCCGCCCTGGGCGAGCCCCGAGCGCCAGAGCGCCTGGACCTCGTGCAGGAAGCCGAAGGTGCGCGCGCGGCAGATCTCGCGCTCGAAGCGCTCCGGCGTGAGCTCGAAGCCCTCGATCGCCTGCCGCCCGATGCTCGGGTGCGCGAAGTCGATCAGATACGAGACGCGCAGGCTGCGCGCGGGCTCGACCCGGATCCACTTCTCGCCCGACCGGACCTCGACCGGCCGCCGCAGGCGCAGCACGCGCCGGGGCGCGCGCTGCTCGAAGATCCCGGCGGCGCGCACCAGGAACACGAACGAGGCGGCGCTGCCGTCCATGATCGGGATCTCGGGCCCGTTCACCTCGACCCGGGCGTTGTCGATGCCGACTCCGTAGAGCGCGGCCAGCAGATGCTCCACCGTGGCGATCGCCTGACCGGGCCGCCCGATCGAGGTCGCGAGCCGGGTCGAGCTCACCTGGTGCGCCGAGGCCGGGATCTCGACCGTCCCGCCCGCTTCGTTGCGCACGAAGACGATTCCGCTGTCCACGCGAGCCGGATGGAGCGTGAGCTCCACCGGCTGCCCGCTGTGCAGACCGATCCCGGTACACGAGATCTTCTCTGCGATCGTTCGTTGCTGAGCCACCTGTCCCCCCATCAGGGCTCCGGTCGTCCATCCCCGACGCCGGGCCTTCACGCCGCGTTCATCCACCACGACGCTGAGCGGCGCATACGCAAGCCCCATGCCAGGAAAGCGGAATTTTGCGGCCGTGATCGACGTCTCTTTTTCTGGTGCGGATTCGACGACTTGCCGTGATCCAGGTCACACATTCTGCGGACTCGGCGATGCCGATCGGGGGTGAGGCGAGCATTGGAGTGATCTCGATGTCACGAACGTGACGAATCGGTCACAGATCACGGTAACCCTCGTCACCGCCAATCTGCCGACCCGTTGCGTCACGCCGGCTTCAGCTTGAGGCCGCCCTGACCGGCGGCCGCCCGCAGCTCGGCGACGATCTCCCGGGCCGAGCCATAGCGCTGCTCCGGATCCTTCTGGAGGCAGCGCAGGATGATCTCCGCGAGCACGGCGGGGAGGTTCGCGTTCACCGTCCGGGGGTCCGGCGGCGGCGTGTGGACGTGGTGGTAGGGGACGTTGCCCTCCCGGAACGGCAGGGCGCCGGTCGCGAGCTCGAAGAGCGTGACCCCGAGCGAGTAGAGGTCGGTCCGGTGGTCGACGTTCTTCCCGAGGGTCTGCTCGGGGCTCATGTAGTAAGGCGTCCCCGAGACAAGGGTCGTGTGGTTCCGGACCTCCTCGACCACCTTGGCGAGGCCGAAGTCCATGATCTTCGCCTTGCGGTCCCGGGTCCACATCGTGTTCGCGGTCTTGATGTCGCGATGCACGATCTTCTTGTCGTGGGCGTAGGCCAGCGCCTCGCACATCTGCACCAGCACGTGGCCGACGCCGCTCGGCGCGATCGCGCCGCGCCGGCGCACGATCTCCTTCAGGGTCGTACCGTCGACGTACTCCATGGCGATGTAGTAGCGGCCGTCCTGCTCGCCGGCGTCGTAGACCGTGACGATGCCGGGATGGTTCAGCTGGGCGGCGCTCTTCGCCTCACGCAGGAAGTTCTTGAGCGCCTGCGGGTTCTCCTTCAGCGCGTCGGGCAGCACCTTGAACGCCACGGTTCGATCGAGCACGGTGTCGCGGGCCTTGTAGACGATGCCCATGCCGCCGCGCCCGAGCTCGCCCTCGATCTCGTAGCGGCCGGGCTGCGTGGTCGCGGCGCTCGGGCGCGAGGGCGAGGTGCTCGAGAGTGCGGCCTCCGCCTTCTCGGCCGCGGCGAGCTTCTGGCGCGCAGCCTCGAGACGCGTGCGGGCGTCGCCATAGTGATAGTCCCAGGCGAGGACCTTCTCGTAGATCTCGACCGCGGGGGCCCACTCGCCGGCCTCCTCGTGGGCCTCTGCGAGGGTCGTGAAGGCGCCCACGTTCTCGCGCGAGAGGTCCGCTTCCCCGATCGCCTGCCGCAGCTTCTTGACCGCGATCGCATGCTGCCCTCGCGCACGGAAGATGCGGCCCAGAAGCGACGATGCGGGCGCGAAGTCGATCGAGCTGGCCTCGACCTGCTGGAGCAGCTTGATCGCCTCGTCCGTACGCCCGAGCTCGTGCAGGATCTCGCCCGAGCGCAGCAGGTGGCCCGCCTTCGACAGGAGCTCCGCCTCACGGGCGCGGTCTCCGATCAACGCGAAGCACTCGGCGGCGTCGGCAAAGCGGCCGCCGCGCTCGTAGGCAGCCGCCGCGGCCGCGGTGTCGCCGGCGAGGCGGTACATGTCGGCCGCGAGGGCGGTGTCGCCGTAGCGCTCGTAGCAGCCCGCCGCCTCGGCGTGGCGCTCGAGCTTCCGGTAGAGATCGCCCGCCGAGAGGAACTCGCCCGCCTGCTCGAAGGCAGTCGCAGCCTCCTCCTCGTCGCCCCGGTCGCGGTGGTACTCGCCGAGGATGCGCGAGGCCTCGGCGTCCTCGCCGAGCTGGCGCAGGGCTTCCGCCGCGCGCATCGGGTCGCCGGCGCGCTGGAACATCTCGGCGGCCTGGGCGAAGCGCTGGCAACGCAGCGCGAGCTCCGCCGCCGGGCCGTAGCACTGGCCGCGCTCGAGCACGGCCTGGGCCTTGTCGAGGGCGCCGGCCTGCTCGTGGAGCTTCGCCGCCTGCATCACCAGCGTGCGCAGCTCCTTCTGCTTCTTCGGATCCTGGCCGGAGCCCGTGCGCGCGAACTCCTCGACCATCACGGTCTCGAGACACGCCGCGGCCTTCGCCCAGGCCTGGGCCTTCACGAAGGCCTGGGCCGCGTGGCGCTGGAAGCCGGCCTCGACGAAGCACTCGGCAGCACGCCCGAACTCGCCAGCCTTCTCGAACATCTCCGCCGCGACGGACATCTTCCCGGCCTTCAGGAAGCACTCCGCGGCCTTCGCCCACTCGCTCTGGGTCGAGAGGATCTGACCGGCCGTGTCCCACTTGCCCGCGCGCTGGTAGAGCTCGGCGGACTCCTGGAAGCGGTTCTGGTCGTGGCGGATCTCGGCGGCGCGGACGAACTGCTCCGCCTTGATGAAGAGATCCGCCGCGCGATCCGCAAGCCCCGCCTCGAGCAGCATCTCGGCGGCCGTGACGGGGTCTTTCTTGGCGAGCGCCTCCGCCTGCTTCGCCGTGCGGCGCTGCGCCTTCTTGTCGATCTCGAGCACACCGTTCGCCGCGAGCTCGGAGCCGCCGCGCTTGAGCTGATCCGACGAGACCCGGTCGCGCCGGCCCGGCTTGATGCCGAGCACGAGCAGCACGAGGGCGAGCCCGAGGGCGGCGTAGCCGGGGGCGCCCGCGAGGCGCGAGCTGAGATCGGACTGGCCGATCGCAGCGCCGGCCTTCTTGGAGACGTCCTGGAGCGTCCGGCTCCAGCCCGCGCCGGGGGCATGGGCGCGGCCGACCGCCGCCCCGCCGAGCGGCAGCAGGACGAGGCCCAGGACCAACATGAACGCTCGCATCACGGCGCGCACGGCGACCCTTCCCTCCCCATCTGCGCGGAAGCCGCGCCCTCCTTCTTCGGCCGTTGGCTCGCAGGCGTTGAGGGCGGTCTACCCTCGGCGCGATGCGCGCCACCACCCACGCCGTTCGCACCGGGCTCTTCCTCTGCCTCGCCGTCGGGGTTTGGCCCGAGACCGCCGCTCGCGCGCAGGAGCACCCGCCCGAGTCCGAGGCTCCCTTCGCGCTCGAGACGCTGCGCGTCCCCGGGCGGGCGCTCGAGGCCTGGCCCGCGCGCTTCGATCCCGCCCGCGGCGACCGCTCTCTCGTCGTCGTATCGGTCGAGGGCTCGCCGCCGGCCGAGACGCGCCGGCTGTGCGTCTTCTCGCGAACGGCGGGGGGCACGTTCGAGCGCGAGCCGGGGGTGATGATCGAGACCGAGCCGGGCGAGGTCGCGTTCGACATCGCGCCGGTGGCGCCGGACGGGCCCGACGCCTTGATCCTGCTCGCGTCCGATGGGCTGCGCGTGGTCTCGCCGCGCGCGCCGCGTGAGGCGCGGCGCATCGCGGTCGATCCGCCCGCGCCGCTCCCGCCGCGCAGCCGCGAGCTCGGCCGGCTCGCCTTCGTGGGCGACTGGGCGGGCGACGGCGCGCCGCGCGCCCTGGTGCCGGCCCTCGACGGGGGCCGTCTCGTGCCCCTCGGCGCGGGCCCGCCGGCGCGCCTGATCTTCCCCGTGCGAGCCGAGTACGAGCCCCGCACGAACGGGCCGCGGATCCGCGACGAGCTCCTGCTCGCGGAGCTGCACTGGCCCGCCCTCGAGCGCGCCCAGGACGACGGCGACGGTCGGCCCGACCTGTTCGTGATGTCTCGATTCAGTGTCGGCGTGCACCGCCTCGGGCCCGGCGGCCTCGCGGAGCGCGCGACCCGGACGCTCCCGATGCGGCCCTTCAGCGCGGAGGAGGAGCTCCGGCCGCGCGCCACCTCGCTCCGCCTCTTCGCCCAGGACCTCGACGGCGACGGGCTCGCCGACCTCGTCGTCCACAGCACCGCCGGCACGCTGCTGCGCAGCCGCAGCCTGACCGAGATCTTCCTGAACCCGGGCGGCGGCGTGCGCGACCTGTCGGCGCCGAGCCTGCGGCTCGAGGAGCCCGACGGGCTGGTCACGCTCGAGCCGCGCGACCTCGACCGCGACGGGCGCATGGAGCTGGTGCAGGCCCGCCTCGGCTTCGGGGTGATGCAGGTCGCGCGGATCCTCACCACGCGCCGCGCCGAGGTCGACCTGCGCGTGACGCCGATCCCGCAGGCGGCCGTGACCGAGGGCTCTGCGCCCGCGCCCTCCTTCGAGCGCGCGATCTCCCTGCGCCTCGACTTCGGCGCGGGGCGCGTGGTCGGCCTGCTGCCGACCGCCGAAGGCGACTGGAACGGGGACGGTCGACAGGATCTCGTGTACGGCCGCGGCGGCGACGAGCTGGTGCTGCAGCTCGGAAGCGCCGAGCCCGGGGGCCCCGGCTTCGGCGGAGCGGTCGTGGCCCAGGCCGCGCCGAGCGAGGGACTCGGCCGCGTCGCCGACCTGGACGGCGACGGCCTCGACGACCTCGTGCTGGTCGACCCGCAGGATGCGTCGGGCGCGGTGCGCGTGCTGCGCAATCGCGGGCGGCTCGTCGGCACGCCGCCCGCGCTGCGCGCGCCCGCGCCCTAGAAGAGCTTCGCCTGGCCGCGCCGGCCGGCGGCGCCGCCGGCTCCGCCCGGCGCCGGGCGGCCGAAATGCGCGTAGGCGAGATGCGTCGCCATGCGTCCGCGGGGCGTGCGGTCGAGGAAGCCGCTCTGCAGCAGGAACGGCTCGACGAAGTCCTCGAGCGTGCCGCGATCCTCGCCGAGGGCGGCGGCGAGGGTCTCGATCCCGACGGGGCCGCCCTCGTACTTGTCGATCAGGGCGTGCAGCAGCGCGCGATCGAGGGTGTCGAAGCCGGCGTCGTCGACGTCGAGCTTCTCCAGGGCCACGCGGGCGTCGGCGTGCTCGACCCGGGCGCTCTCGGGATGACCCACCTGCGCGTAGTCGCGCACGCGGCGCAGCAGCCGCCCGGCGATGCGCGGCGTGCCGCGGGAGCGGCGCGCGATCTCGCCCGCGGCCTCCGGCGCGAGCGCGATGCCGAGCAGGCGCGCGCCGCGCTCGAGGATGCGCACGAGGTCGTCCGGCGGGTAGTACTCGAGCCGCGTCACCCAGCCGAAGCGGTCGCGTAGCGGCGACGAGAGCAGGCCCGCGCGCGTGGTGGCGCCGACCAGCGTGAAGCGCGGCAGGTCGAGGCGGATCGAGCGCGCGCTCGGCCCCTGCCCGATCACGAGGTCGAGCTGGAAATCCTCCATCGCGGGATAGAGGATCTCTTCGACCACGGGCGAGAGCCGGTGGATCTCGTCGATGAAGAGCACGTCGCCGGCCTCGAGGTTCGAGAGCAGCGCGGCGAGGTCGCCGGCGCGCTCGAGCACGGGGCCGCTGGTGGCGCGGAACTGCGCACCCATCTCGTTGGCGACGATGTGGGCGAGGGCCGTCTTGCCGAGACCCGGCGGACCGTAGAAGAGGAGATGATCGAGGGGCTCGCGACGCTCGCGGGCGGCGGCGACGAAGACGCCGAGGTTCTCGCGCAGCTTCGGCTGGCCCACGAACTCGGCGAGGCTCTGGGGCCGCAGCCGCTCCTCGATGCCGCGTTCGTCGGGCAGGGCCTCCGCCGTCACCGTGCTGCGTTCCATCGATCCCTCCAGGCCGCGCGTCAGCGCGACAGCCGGCGCAGCGCCGCGCGCAGCAACGCTTCGACGCCGGCCTCGGCGCCGGCCTCGGCCCGCGCGTCCGCGACCACCCGCTGCGCCTGCGGCTTCGCGTAGCCGAGATTCAGGAGCGCCGAGAGCGCCGCCTCGGCGGCGGCATCGTCCGGTGCGACGGCGGCGCCGGCCGTCGCGCCGGCGCGCGCCGCGCCGCCGGCGTCGGACACGAGGCGGAGCTCCGCCGCGCGCTCGCGCAGCTCGACCACCAGGCGCTCGGCCTTCTTTTGACCGAGGCCCGGCACGCGCCGCAACGTCGCGACGTCGCCATCGGCCAGGGCGGCCAGCAGCCGCGCCGGCTCCATGCCCGAGAGGATCCCCTGGGCGAGGCGCGGCCCGACGCCGGTCGTCCGCAGCAGCAGCTCGAAGAGATCGCGCTCGCGCGCGGTCGCGAAGCCGTAGAGCTGGATTGCGTCCTCGCGCACGTGGGTGTGGATGCGGAGCGCGATCGTCTTGCCCGCCTCGGGCAGCTCGGTGAAGGTCGACAGCGGCACGAAGACCTCGTAGCCGACGCCGTTCACGTCGATCACGACCTGCTGCGGCGACTTCTCGCGCAGCACGCCTTCGAGGCGCGCGATCACCGGCGCCTCAGGACGAAGCGCACGCTGCGCGGGGCGAGGGAGCGGAGGAGCTCCGCGGACGCGCCCGTGTCGGGCGCGACGGCGGGCGGTGACGCGCGCCGTGCGCCGCGCGAGCGCGCGCCGGAGGCACCGAGGGCGAGCAGCCGACCTGCCTGGGCGTGGCAGAGCGCCGCCGCGAGCGCGTCGGCGGCGTCGCGCGGCGGCGCGGACGGCAGCGCGAGCAGGCGCTGCACCATCGCCTGCACCTGACGCTTGTCGGCGACACCGCTGCCGGCGATCGAGAGCTTGATCGCCGCGGGCGCGAGCTCGTGGACCGGCACGCCCGCGATGCCCAGGGCCGCGAGGGCGACGCCGCGGGCATGGCCCAGCACGAGGGCGGACTGGGGGCTCGCGGCGACGAACGCCCGCTCGACGACGGCGACGTCGGGCTGGAGCTCGACCAGCAGCGCCGTGAACGCGCGCTGCAGCGCCGCCAGCCGCAGCGGCAGGGCGGCGCCGCGCGGGGGTCGCAGGCTGCCGTGGGCGAGGTGTGCCACGCCGCGCGTGCCGGCGCCGGGCCCGCGGCCCGCCGTCGCGGTGCGCTCGACGAGGCCGTAACCCGTGCAGTTCGAGCCCGGATCGATTCCGAGGATGCGCATGGCCCCCGCTCGCGCCGGCGGGAGGACGCCGGCGTCGCTTTGCGTGTCGGCTCCGGCCTTGGGGGGAGGCGGCCGGCGGATCAGGCGAGCTTCGCCATCTCGTCGTCGGAGATGTCGAAGTTTGCGTAGACGTTCTGCACGTCGTCGAGGTCCTCGAGGGACTCGGCGAGCCGCAGCATGGTCGCGGCCTCCGGGCCTTCGAGCTTGGTCGTGGTCGTCGGCTGCATCGTGATCTCGGCGCTCTCGGTGGCGAAGCCCCGCTTCGCGAGGGCCTCGCGCACGGACTCGAAGGCCGCCGGGGTCGTGGTCACGTCCAGGGTGTCGGCGCCGTCGACCACGTCGTCGGCGCCGGACTCGAGGGCGGCCTCGAGCAGGCCGTCGCCGTCGACCGCGCCGCGCTCGAACGTGAGGACGCCCTTCTTCTCGAACAGGAAGCCCACGCAGCCCGTCGCGCCGAGGTTGCCGCCGTGCTTCGAGAGCACGTGCCGGATCTCGCCGACCGTCCGGTTGCGGTTGTCGGTCAGCGCCTCGATCAGGATCGCCACGCCGCCCGGGCCGTAGCCCTCGTAGACGGCCTCCTCGTAGGCCGACTCGGCACCCTCGCCGGTGCCCTTCTTGATCGCGCGCTCGATGTTGTCCTTGGGCATGTTGGCGGCTCGGGCCTTGTCGATCACCAGGCGCAGCCTCGGGTTGCCCCCGGGATCGCCGCCGCCGATCCGCGCCGCGGTCGCGATCTCGCGGATGATCTTGGTGAAGATCTTGCCCCGCTTGGCGTCCGCCGCGCCCTTCTTCCGCTTGATCGTCGCCCATTTGGAGTGGCCGGACATGGGCCGGGAGATAGCACGAGGCCTCCGGGCGGGCGAGGCGCGGACGCGCCTCGGAGGCAGGTTCAGGCCCTTCAGGGTTCTGCCGATGGGGGAATGGCTGCATCCGACGCGACCGGAGCCGGCGCGCTTGCGCGCGCACGGACCTTCGGGCGGCGCGGACTCGGCTCGGCAGCAGGAGGAGCGCGGCATGGCGGAGCTCGCCATCGGGATCGACCTCGGAACCAGCAACTCGTGCGTCGCGATCGCGCGCGCGGGCGGCGTCGAGGTGCTCCCGAACGCCTACGGAGAGAGCATCACCGCGAGCGTGGTCGCGTTCGCGGAGGGCGGCGCGATCACGGTCGGCAATGCGGCCCGCGCCAACGTCATCCACGACCCCCACAACACGGTGTCATCGTCGAAGCGCCTGATCGGCCGCTACTTCTTTTCCGAGGAGGTGAAGAAGGCGCGCGCGATCTGCGCCTACGAGATCGTCGAGGGCCCGAACCACGGCGTGCGGATCCAGGTGCGCGGACAGCAGTACTCTCTGCCGGAGATCTCGGCGCTGATCCTGCGCGAGATGAAGCAGGTGGCCGAGGCCAAGCTCGGCCAGCCCGTGACGAAGGCCGTGATCACGGTCCCGGCCTACTTCAACGACAACCAGCGCCAGGCCACGAAGGACGCCGCGCGGATCGCGGGCCTCGAGGTGCTGCGCATGCTGAACGAGCCCACGGCGGCGGCGCTCGCCTACGGCTTCGGCAAGGGCCTCACCCAGCGCGTCGCGATCTACGACCTCGGCGGCGGCACCTTCGACATCTCGGTGCTCGAGATCGGCAAGGACGTGTTCGAGGTGCTCTCGACCTGTGGCGACACCTTCCTGGGCGGCGACGACTTCGACGATCGCCTGATCGACCAGCTCGCGGACGAATTCGTGGCGAAGCAGGGCATCAACCTCCGCAGCGATCCCTACGCCCTCGAGAAGCTCAAGGTCGCCGCCGAGTCCGCGAAGCGCGGCCTCTCGCTCGACGACGAGGTCGAGATCCGGATTCCCGACGTCGTGGTCGGCCCCGACGGAAAGGGCCGCTCGCTCGAGCGCCGCCTCACGATCCAGGAGTACTCGTCCCTCGTCATGGACCTGATCATGCGGACCTTCAAGGTCTGCGACGAGGCGCTGCAGCAGGCGAACCTGACGACGCGCGATCTCGCGGGCGTGATCCTGGTGGGCGGTCCGACGCGGCTGCCATTGATCCGCCATGCGGTGCGCGACTACTTCCAGCAGGAGCCGAAGAGCGACGTGAACCCCGACGAGGTGGTCGCGCTCGGCGCGGCGATCCACGCCTCGTCGCTGGTGCAGAACAGCCAGGACGCCTACCTGCTCGACGTGACGTCGCTCTCGCTGCGCGTGGGCGTCGCAGGCGGTCTCGCGGAGACCGTGATCGACCGAAACACGCCGGTGCCGATCGAGCAGACGCGCCTCTTCACGACCTTCCAGGACAACCAGGAGAGCGTGAAGATCCGTGTCTACCAGGGCGAGTCGCGCCAGGCGGCCGAGAACGAGCTGCTCGGACAGTTCGAGTTCGCGGGCTTCCGCAAGGCGCGCCGCGGCGACGTGAAGATCGCCGTCACGTTCGAGATCGACAGCGACGGCATCGTGCAGGTCACCGCGCGGGATCCGGAGAGCGGCCAGACCGCATCGACGCGGATCACGCTCTCTTCGGGACTCTCCGAGGAGGACCTGCAGAAGATCCTGGCGAAGAACCCGGTGGACAACGTGGTGACCGCGACGACGCCCACGCCGGTGCAGCCGGCATCGAGCCGACCCGGCGCCGCGGCGGCTGCCGTGGCCGCGGCTGCGGCCGCGCGCTCGAGCAGCGCGAGCGCGGCGCCGAGCGTGGCGGCGGCGGCGACCGCGACGGTGTCGACCGCGGCGACCGCTGCGGCCGCGAGCAGCGTCGTGCAGCCTCCGCGCGTCGCGCCGACGCCGCCCGTCGCAGCGCCCGCGCGCGTCGCGCGGCCCGCGCCGCCGCCAGCCCCCGCACCCGCGCCCGTCGCCGCCGCAGCGCCGGCGATCGCGCCGGCGGAAGACGAGATCGAGGTGCTCGACGAGGGCGACGCGACGCTCGACCTGGAGATCGGCGGCGAGCTGCCGAGCGATCTCTCGGCCGATCTCTCGAGCGAGCTCCCCGAAGAGCTGCCCGACCTGCCGATGCTCGAGCCCGGCGACGCCGAGGCCGCGGGCGGCGAGGCCGTGCTCGACGATGGGCCGCCCCTCGAGCTCGACCGCGAAGAGCTCGGCGGTGCGCCGACGGCGGAGGGCCTCGACCGCTCCGAGCTCGAGATCACGGGCGGCTACACCGCGATTCCCGGTGCGCCCGCACCGCGTGGGGACGGGCTCGAGGTGGACGACCTCGGCGGCGCCGCCGACGAGCCGGTGCCCCTCGAGTCCGCCGACGAGCTGTTCGATCGGCATCGCAGCGCCGACCTCTCGCCCCATGCCGCGAGCGACGTCGCGGTCGACCTCGACGTCGACGTGGACCTGGAGCGCTGAGCGGAATGGCGGCGGCCGATCCGGGCTCCCTCGACGAGATCCGCGCGCTGGCGCGGATCATCGACGAGCTCGACTACTACGCGCTGCTCGGCGTCGAGCGCAAGGCGCAGAGCCACGCCGTGCGCCTCGCCTACCACGCCGCCTCGCGCCGCTTCCATCCGGACGCGCATCGCCAGTTCGGCGAGGAGGCGCGGGCTGCGGCCGAGCGGATCTCGAAGCGCGTGGCCGAGGCCTACTCCGTGCTGCGCGATCCGCGACGGCGCATCCTGTACGACGAGCGGCTCGAGAAGGGTGGCGACGCCAACGTGCGGATGCCCCTGGTCGAGGCGAACGCCGAGGCCGGGCGCCGCGCCGCCGAGGATCGGGGCGGCAAGACGCCCAACGGGAAGCGCTACTTCGCCCTCGCCCAGGCCGACCTCGCGCGCGGCGACCTGGTGTCCGCGACGCGGAACGTCTTCACCGCCCTCACCTTCGAGCCCGACAACGCGTTCTTCAAGGAACGCCTGTCGGAGCTCAAGGCGACGAAGAAGTAGCCCCGCGCGGCCCGCGCGTCGCCGCGACGCGCCCTCCCCGCGATTCGCTTGCCCGCCGATGGACCCCTTCGTATCCTGCGCCCGTGCGTCTTCCGTCCGTCGCGCTCGCCGTCCTCGCGGGCCTCGCGCTCGCGTGCAGCGGGAGCGAGGACGCGCCGCCTGCTGCGACGCCGAACGGCGGCGCGAGCCCGGCCAGCTCCTCCGCGCCGGCGGCCCCGCCCGCGGCGAAGCCGGTCGCGACGGCGACCTCGACCCGTGATCCCGACCAGCGTCCCCTGCCCGCCTTCGATGGCTTCACGCTGCAGGGCGAGCGGCTCGCGATCAGCTCGCTGCTAGGCAAGCGGATCCTGCTCTTCTTCTTCAATCCCGAGGTCCCCGCGGCGGCGGTCGCGGCCAGGGCGCTCGCCGCGATCGTCCCGCTCCAGGGCGAGCACAACTTCGAGATCGTCGGCGTCGGCGTCGGGACGACGCGGCCGAAGCTCGAGGCCTTCGTGCGCGAGCACGCCATCCCGTATCGCGTGCTCGACGACTCGAGCGGCAACATCGCCGCGCGCCTGCAGCTCCGGATTCCGGTCGCGATGATCGGCGCCGACGCCGAGGGCTACATCGCGTTCGGGGTCGGCAACGTCTCGACCGAGGGCAAGAATCCCGAGGCGGCCCTCGAAGCGCAGCTGCGCCAGGCGCTGCGCCTGCCCGAGCCCGGCGACGAGCTCGGCCTCGCGGAGGCGGCGCCCCTCGCGCCCGACTTCAGCGGGCCGCGCCTCGAGGGCGGCGAGGACTTCAAGCTCTCGTCGCTGCGCGGGAAGCCCGTGATCGTCGCGTTCTTCCTCCACACCTGCCCGCACTGCCATCACCTGCTCCAGTTCCTGAAGGACTACCTGCCGACGCTGCCAGCCGACAAGCGGCCCACGCTGATCGGGATCGAGATCTCGGATCGGCGCGACGCCGTGCGTGCACGGCTGCAGAGCGACGGCCTCGATTTCTTCCCCGTCGTGTTCGATCCCGACCGCAAGGCGCGCGAGGCCTACGGCGCGCTGATCGGGGTCCCCGACGTCTTCCTGGTCGGCGCCGACGGGCGCATCGCGGCGCGCGTGCAGGGCTGGCGCGACGACCGCGATCCGCCGCTCATGAAGATGCGCGTCGCGAAGCTCGTCGGCGTGCCGGTTCCGATGCTGCTCCACCAGACCGGCTACAGCGGGAACGAGTTCTGCACGGTCTGCCACACGCAGCAGGAGGAGACGTGGCAGCTCACGCGCCACGCCAGCGCCTTCGACACGCTGGTGCGCCACGGCGCCGACCGGAACGCGGAATGCGTCGGCTGCCACGTGGTCGGCTTCGGCAAGACCGGCGGCTACACCATGACGCCGCCGACCCGCGAGCTCGAGAACGTCGGCTGCGAGTCCTGCCACGGCCGCGGCGGACCGCACCTCTCACCGGATTTCGCGAAGGGTGGGAGCTACGAGCCGTCCTGCCTCACCTGCCACGATCCGAAGCACAGCCTGGGCTTCGAGTACGCGAGCTTCCTGCCGCGGGTCTCCCACGCCGCGAACGCGAAGCTCGCCACGATGCCGGCGGAGGAGAAGCGGAAGGTCCTGCTCGCGCGGCGCAAGCCGCGGGAGGACCTGCTCCCCGCGAACGCAGTGTTCGTCGGCTCGAAGGCTTGCGAGAGCTGCCACGCCGGGGAGTACGCCACCTGGTCGAAGGGCCCCCACGCGAAGGCGGTGGGCAGCCTGGAGGCCAAGGGCGAGGCCGGCAACGCGGAATGCCTGAAGTGCCACACGACGGGCTTCGGGCGTACGGGCGGCTTCCCGGCCGACGGGCAGGTCGGCGCCCATGAAGGGCTCGCGAACGTCGGCTGCGAGAGCTGCCACGGCCCTGGCGGCGAGCACGTGAAGCCCGACTCCCGGAAGGTCGGCACGATCGTCTCGCTCGCCGACAAGTGCGACTCCTGCGTGATCCTCCAGATCTGCGGCTCCTGCCACGACGACGCCAACGACCCGGGCTTCGAGTTCGAGGTGAAGAAGAAGATCGAGGCGCAGAAGCACGGCACGAAGCCGCCGGCGGCCGGCGTCGGAACGCAGACCAGCGCGGCGGCGGAGATCGAGCGCGCCTTCGCGGCGTCGGAGGCGCGCTGAGCCGTGCCGCAGGTCCGGATCGAGAGCGACGACGCGGGCGTGCGTACGCTGACGATCGACCGCGAGGATCGCCGCAACGCCCTCGACCGTCAGACGCTGGAGGAGCTCGAGGCGGCGCTCGTCGCGGCAGGCGACGACCCGGGGGTGCGCGTGATCGTGCTGCGCGGCGCCGGCGAGCGCGCGTTCTGCGCCGGGGCCGATCTGTCGGAGCTCCTCGCCCACGAGACGATCGACGCCTACCGACGTCATTTCGACGGCGTCGCGCGCGTGATCGAGGCGATGCATCGCGCCGGACCGCCCGTGATCGCACGGGTCCAGGGCTTCGCGCTGGCCGGCGGCTGCGGCCTCGCCGTGGCCGCCGACTTCACGATCGCGGCCGATAGCGCCGTCTTCGGCCTGCCCGAGATCGGGATCGGGCTGCTCCCCATGGTGGTGTCGGCGCCGATCCTGCGCGCGACGGGCAGCCGCAAGGTGCTGCTCGACCTGGTGCTGACGGGCCGACGCGTCGGCGCCGCGGAGGCGAAGCAGATCGGTCTCGCGACCCGGGTGGTGCCCGACGCCGAGCTCGACGCCGTGGTGCGCGAGCTCGCGCGCACGCTCGCAGGCTACTCGCCGGCGGTGCTCCGCCTGGGCAAGGAGGCGATGTACACGATGGAGGACATGGACTACGCCACGTCGCTCCGGTACCTGCGCGAGATGATCACGCTCACCGCGCTCACGGACGACGCGAAGGAAGGCCTGCGCGCCTTCTTCGAGAAGCGTCCCGCGGTCTGGACGGGACGGTAGCCGCCGTGTCCAACGCGCTGCGGGAGCTCGTCGCCTCGGCCCGCGCGCTCGTCGAAGAGCTCGCCGAGGAAGGCATCGAGGCGTTTCCGCGGACGGCGGCGATCCCCGCACCTGCGGCGGCCCCGCGCACCGAGAGCCGCCCGGCGCCCACGCCGCCGGAGACCGCGCGCGCGACCACGTTCTCCGAACGCCCGAGCCTCGACGAGGTCCGCAGCGTGCTCGGCGACTGCACGCGCTGCCGACTCTCCGAGGGCCGCACCCAGATCGTATTCGGCGACGGCAATCCGCACGCGGCGATCGTCTTCGTCGGCGAGGGCCCCGGCGAGCAGGAGGACCTGCGCGGCATCCCGTTCTGCGGCCGCGCCGGCGAGCTGCTGACGAGCATGATCGAGAAGGGGATGGGGATCCCGCGCAGCGAGGTCTACATCTGCAACGTCGTGAAGTGTCGTCCGCCGGGGAACCGGACGCCGCTCCCGGACGAGGTCACGGCCTGTCGGCCCTTCCTCGACGGGCAGATCCAGGCGATCGGGCCGCGGGTGATCGTCGCCCTCGGCAAGCCCGCCGCGAGCCTGCTGCTCGGGCGCGACGTCGCGATCACGAAGATCCGCGGCACCTGGCACGCGTACCACGGCATCCCGGTGATGCCGACGTTCCACCCGGCTTACGTGCTGCGGCAGTACACGCCGGAGAACCGCCGCCTGGTGTGGGAGGACCTGAAGGCCGCCCTCGCGAAGGCGCGCGAGCGCTAGAGCGGCCCGTCCGGCACCTCGGCGGCGCGCTGCGCGCGGTAGGCCGCGAGCTTCTTCGTCAGCGCCGCGTCGCCTCCGGCCAGGAAGGCCACGATCAGGAGCGCGGCATTCACCGCGCCGGCGCGGCCGATCGCGAGCGTCCCGACCGGAATCCCCGCCGGCATCTGCACCGTCGAGAGCAGGGCGTCCATGCCGTTCAGCGAGGTGCCCGAGAGCGGGACGCCGAGCACGGGCAGGAGCGTGCCCGCGGCGGTGACGCCCGCCAGGTGCGCCGCCGCGCCGGCGCCGGCGATGATCGCGACGAAGCCCCTGTCTTCCGCGGTGGCGAGGAACGCGCGCAGGCGCTCGGGCGTGCGATGCGCCGAGATCACGCGCATCTCGCTCTCGATCCCGAACTGCTCGAGGGTGTCCGCAGCGTGCTTCATCACCTCGAGGTCCGAGCGGCTTCCCATCAGGATGCCGATCCGCGGCCCGCCCGTGCGCGCCTCCTTCGAGCCCGACCGTCGCTTCGCCTTCGCCACCCGGTGCCTCCTTCCGCCTGGTTCGCGGCCCGAGTCTAGAGGCCGCCGCGACGCGATGGGATAGCATCGCGGCGGCGGACGGGAGGATGTGATGAAGGCGGTCGTGGTGAGCGCCCCGAAGACCCTGAGCGTCGAGACGGTGCCGGATCCGGTGCCGACGCCGGATCAGGTCGTGCTGCGGGTGGGCGCCTGTGGGATCTGCGGCAGCGATCTCCACGCGCACCAGATGGGAGCGATCCCGGTGGGCGCGATCATGGGGCACGAGTTCGCGGGCGAGGTGGTCGAGTCGCGGCACGGCTGGAAGGCGGGGGACCGCGCGTGCGCCCTGCCCGCCCTCTCGTGCGGCCGCTGCGACCGCTGCCTGACGGGCCTCGGCGTGTTCTGCCAGAACGGCATGAAGGGCATCGGGCTGGGGCAGGCCGCCGGCGCCTACGCCGAGTACATCGCCGTCGCGCCGCACCACATGGTGAAGCTCCCGGACGGCGTCGAGATCAAGGTCGGCGCCCTGGTCGAGCCGCTCGCCGTGGGGCTCCACGCCGTGAACGTCGCGAGGCTCCGCGCCGGCGAGAACGTGCTCGTGATCGGCGCCGGGCCGATCGGGATCGCGACCCTGCTCTGGGCGCGCCACTTCGGCGCCCGATCCGTGATCGTGTCGGAGAAGTCTCCGGGGCGGCGCGCGATGGCGGAGCGTCTCGGCGCGTCCGCGGCGGTCGATCCGGGCGATCTCCTCTCTGCGGCGGCGCGCATCGCGCCCGGGGGCTTCGACGTGGTCGTGGAGGCCGTGGGCCTTCCGGGGCTGATCGCACAGGCGATCAACAGCGCGAAGTTCCGCGGCCGCGTGGTCGTGGTGGGGGTCTGCATGCAGCCCGACCAGATCATGCCCTTCTTCGCGATCGCGAAGGAGGCGACCGTGCACTTCGTGCTCGCCTACGAGAAGGGCGACTTCCAATACGCCGTCGACATGCTCGACCAGGGCCGCATCGACGCACGTCCGATGATCACCGACGAGATCGGGCTCGACGGCGTTGCGGACGCCTTCGTGGCCCTCGAAAAGCCGACCACGCAGTCGAAGGTACTCGTTGTCCCCTGATGCCTGCGGCCCTGCGGAGCGCCGGAGCGGGATCGGTTCCGGCACGGCGCTCTGCGGGATCCTGCTCCATCCGGCCGGCCACACGCGTTCGCCGGCAATGCACAACGCGGCGTTCGCGCTCGCCGGAATCGACGCGGTCTATCTCGCCTTCGACGTGCCCCCCGAGCGCCTCGGCGCCGCCGTCGCCGGCGCGCGCGCGCTCGGTGTGCGGCAGCTCGCGATCTCGATCCCGCACAAGGAGGCGGTGATCGCCCATCTCGACGAGGTGGACGAGACCGCGCGCCGCATCGGGGCGGTCAACACCGTGACGTGGCGCGAGGGCCGCCTCGTCGGCTCGAACACGGACTGGATCGGCGTCGTCCGCGCGCTCGAGAGCGTGCGGCCCCTCGCCGGTGCGCGGGCCGTCGTGCTCGGCGCCGGGGGCGCGGCGCGCGCCGCGGTCTACGGGCTCGTCTCGCGCGGCGCGCGCGTGGTGGTGCTGAACCGCACGCCCGAGCGCGCCCGGGCCCTCGCCGCCGACCTCGGCGCCGACGGCGCCGGCGAGCTCGCGGCGCTTCGCACGCATCCCTGCGACGTGATCGTGAACACGACGAGCGTGGGGCTCGGAGAGGATCGCTCGCCCGTGGAAGCCGCGGCGATCGCGCCCGGCGCGCTCGTCCTCGACGCGGTGTACGCCCCGGAGCGCACGCGCCTGCTGCGCGACGCGGAGGCGCGGGGTGCGAGGCCGATCGGGGGGAAGTGGTGGCTCGTCCACCAGGCCGCGGAGCAGTTCCGGCTCTGGACCGGACGCGAGGCCCCCCTCGAGACGATGGCCGCGGCCTTCGACCGCGCGGCCGGACCTCAGCCGACGTAGCCCCACTTCTGCTTGTTCTCGGCGATCTGCTCCGGTGTCGGACGCGGCTTCTCCGCCTTCGGCGGCACCTGGAAGTCGCCCTTGGCCTCGACGATGCGGGCGTTAAGCCCGGTGTCGTCGCGGAACACGGCCGGCACCTGCTCGTCCTCGAAGATCGCCTCCCACGGGCACTCAGGCTCGCAGACGCCGCAGCTGATGCACTCTTCGGGGTCGATGTAGAGCTGGTTCGGGAAGGACGCGGCGTCCCCGCCCGTGTAGCCGTAGATGCAGTCGACGGGGCAGACTTCGACGCAGCTCTGGTCGACGCAGTCCCGGCAGAGGCGAGTGATCACCCACGCCATCTCGTGTCGTTCCTCCCGCGCAGCTCCGCGGCGTTAGCGGAGCTTCGTTTCCTTGTAGACGACGTGCTTGCGCACGACCGGGTCGTACTTCTTGAGCTCGAGCTTGTTCGGGGTGTTGGTCTTGTTCTTCGCGGTCGTGTAGAAGTGACCGGTCCCCGCGCTCGACTCGAGCTTGATCTTCTCTCGCCTGCTCTTCTTGGCCATCGTGTCCTCGAGGTTTCTGGGAAGGCCGCCGGGCTCAGCGGGTGGCGGGCTGCGGCACGGCCGCGCCCGACTTCGCGAACACGCGGCTGCGCTGCTTGCCCTCGACCTGGATGCGCACGCGGCTCGGCTTGCCGCTCGAGGGATCGACCAGCATCACGTTCGACGCGTTGATGAAGCCTTCCTGCTCGACGATCCCACCGGTGCGGTTGCCCTTCCGCCCCGGCTTCAGATGGTGCTTCTGCATGCGGCGGCCCTCGACGCGGACGCCGCGCTCGGGGTCGACGGCGAGGACGCGGCCCTGCTTGCCGCGGTCCGACCCGGCAATCACCTGGACGAGATCGCCCTTTCGAATCCGCACAGCCATGCTCGAATGCCTCCAGTGGGGCCGGATTTGTGCCTCGGGCCGACCCGCGCGTCAACCCCTTGCGGGGCGCGCCGGGAAGGTATGGGCGGGTCCCGCGCGTCGGGCTGTGCCGCGGCGCCCCATGCCCATCGGGCGCCGCCTGATATGCTCGGCCCGTGCCGCGCTGGGCCCGCCGCTCGCTGCTCTCCCTCGCCGCGCTGACCGCCCTTGGCGTGGGCGCCTGCCAGGTCTTCTGGCCGGAGCGCCTCGCCGTGAACACCCCGCTTCGCCAGATGCTCTTCGGCCGCGGCATCGAGGCCCCCACGGAGGCGACCCTGGCCGAGCGGCTCCGGGTGCCCGAAGGCTTCTCCCTGGGGCGCTTCGCCGTGGACGTCCCGAACGCTCGCTTCCTGCGCTTCACGCCGGCGGGCGACCTGCTCGTGAGCCAGCCCCGCCGCGGAGCGATCCTGCTGCTCGAGCCCGACGCCGACGGCGACGGCCGCTCCGACGGCCGGCGGGTGCTGATCGAAGGCCTGAACCGCCCCCACGGCCTCGACCTCCACGACGGTTGGCTCTACGTCGGCGAGACCGACGCGATCGCGCGCGTGCGCTTCGACCCCGCGACGAGAGCCGTTTCGGGCTCGCTCGAGCGCGTGGTGACCGGCCTTCCGGGCGGCGGCAATCACTGGTCGCGGACCGTCCGCTTCGGGCCCGACGGTGGCCTCTACGTGAGCGTCGGCTCGAGCTGCAACGTCTGCATCGAGGACGACCCGCGACGCGCGACGATGCTGCGCTTCGAGCCGGACGGATCGGGCTTCGAGATCTACGCCACGGGCATGCGCAACTCGGTCGGCTTCGACTGGCGCCCGGGGACGAACGAGCTCTACGCCACGGACAACGGGCGCGACCTGCTCGGCGACGACTTCCCGCCCTGCGAGCTGAATCGCATCGAGCGCGGTGCGTTCTACGGCTGGCCCTTCGCGAACGGCGATCGCGTGCTCGATCCCAACTACGGGAAGGGCCACGAGGACGAGGTAGCGCGCTCGACGCCGCCCGCCCACGGCTTCCGCGCGCACAACGCGCCGCTCGGCATCACGTTCGTGCGCAGCCCGCATGCCCACGACTCGCTGCGCGGCGCCGCCCTGGTCGCGCTCCACGGCTCCTGGAACCGGACGCGGAAGGACGGCTACCGCGTGGTGTCACTGCACTGGGACGCGTCCGGGAAGATCGAGGAGCGGCCCTTCCTGTGGGGCTTCCTCGAGGACGACGACGTCATCGGGCGCCCCGTCGACGTCGCCGAGGGCCCGGATGGTGCGATCTACGTCTCCGACGACTTCGCGGGAACGATCTATCGCGTGAGCCAGGGCGCGGCGGCGGCGAGCGCCGCGACGGCCGGAGCCGGGGCGGATGCGGCGGCGCGGCGGGCGGGACCGGCGACGCCCGCGGACCCGGCGGCGGTCGCCCGCGGCGCTGCGCTCTTCGAGAAGCACGACTGCGCGAGCTGCCACGATGCGGCGCGCGCGGCGGAGGGGGTGGTGGCGAAGCCTCTCGCCGGCCTCGCGGCGCGCTACGACGCGGCAGCGGTCGACGCGCTGCTCGTGACGCCGACCCCGCCGATGCCCGTCTTCGTGCTGAGCGCCGACGAACGACGCGACCTCACGGCCTACCTGCAGACGACGTATCCCTGATCTGCGGGCAGCGCTCAGAGCGAGTGATGGAGCAGGACGCCGTCCGGGCTGCGCGTCACCTCGACGCGCCCCGCATCACCGAGCACGTCCAGGCCGCCGATCACCATCAGCATGCGCGTCCGCATCTGGAGCACGGGATCGGCTTTCGGGAAGAGCTGCTGCCAGATCTCCCAGGCGGTGACGCCGCGATCGCCCTCGGCGAGGCGCGCGAGCGCGCGCTCGATGCGCTGGATGCGGACCTCGTAGAAGAGCGAGGCCTCCTCGATCGCGCGCGCGGGGCGGTCGATCACGCCGCCATGGGCGGGCAGGATCGTCGAGAACGAGCGCCGGCGGAGACGGCGCAGGGAAGCGAGGTACGCCGGAAGACCGCGGAAGCGCGGTCGGCGGCGCAACGGGTCGGCGGGATCCGGCGCGTCCGGGAGGAGATAGGTATCCGTGAAGGGCACAGCATCGCCCATCAGATGATCGCCCGTCACGAGCACGCCCGTCTCGGGCTCGTGGAGCAGCAGGTGGCCTGCCGTGTGACCGGGCGCGTGGATCACCTCGAGCGACAGGGCGCCGGCCTGGATGCGATCGCCCTCGACGACGGGACGCTCGACGCGCGTCGCCTCGCAGAGCGGGTCGTCCTGGAGCCAGCGCCGCCGCACCTCCGTCTGCTTCGCGATGAGATCGTCGGGGACGCCGTACTCGGCGAAGAGCTCGTTCGTCGCGTCGATGTTCTCGTCGCGCTCCGCCGAGAACGCCTCGATCATCGCGGCCTCGTCGCGGTGGGCGAAGACCTCGAGCTGCCCGCCGGCCCTGCGCAGGGTCTCGGCCTGGCCGAGATGATCGCCGTGATAGTGGGTCAGGATGATCCGCCGGACGTCGGAGAGGCGGTGGCCGAGATCCGCGAGCCCCGCCTCGAGCGCGGCCCGGGAGGCAGTGCTTCGCACGCCGGTATCGATCAGCGTCAGCGGGTCGCCCTCGACCAGGTAGATCTGGACCGGTCCGACCTCCCACGGGGTCGGCAGGACGAGCTGGTGGACCGCCGGCAACGCCGGGACGAGCGCGCGCCGGACGCGGAGGGGCTCGGCCTCGGGAGCGGATCCGGATCTCATGGGGCGCGAGTCTAGCCAGCCCTCCGATACTCTGGGGCGGACACAAGGAGGATCCCCGATGGACTATCGACACGTCCGGCTCGAGACCGAGGGCGACTTCGCCATCCTGACGATGTGCCGGCCCGAGCGCCGGAACGCGCTCTCGGAAGAGCATCTTCGGGAGCTCCTCGATGCGATCCGGCGCGTCGGCGCGGGCGAGACGCGGGGGCTGGTGCTCGCCGGCGAAGGCCCGGTCTTCAGCGCGGGACACGACTTCGCTGACATGTCCGGCCGCGATCTCGCAGCGATCCGACGGCTGCTCGCCGTGTGCGCCGAGGTCATGACCGGCCTGCAGGCGATTCCGCAGGTGACGATCGCCCAGGTCGAAGGCCTGGCGACGGCGGCGGGCTGCCAGCTCGTTGCGAGCTGCGACCTCGCGGTGTGCGGCGAGTCGTCGCGCTTCGCGGTACCGGGCGGCAAGGGCGGTCTCTTCTGCACGACGCCGGGAGTCGCGCTCGCTCGCGCGGTCGGCCGAAAGCATGCGCTCGAGATGCTTCTCACCGGCGACCCGATCGAGGCGCGAGACGCCCTCGCCTTCGGGCTCGTGAATCGCGTCGTGCCCGACGCCGAGGTGGGGAAGGCAACGCGCGAGCTCCTCGGCCGCGCGACGCGCGGGAGCGCGTTCTCGAAGGCCCTCGGAAAGCAGGCGTTCTATCGACAGATCGACCTCGACACGCCGGCGGCCTACGCCTACGCGAGCGAGGTGATGGCTGCGGGATCGCAGATTCCCGATGCCCAGGAGAACATGAGGGCGTTTCTCGAGAAGCGGCCGCCGCGGTTCACGCGCTGAGGGAGCTCTGCGTTGATCGTCACGGTGACAGCCAATGCGGCGATCGACCGCACCATCCGCGTCGACCGTCTCGTCCCCGGACGTCTCCACCAAGCGCGCGAAGATTACGCGCAAGCGGGCGGCAAGGGCGTGAACGTCGCGCGCGTGCTCCACGCGATGGGGGTTCCCGTCCACGCGATCGTCGTCGTCGCCGGAGCCAGCGGTGACTTCATCTGCGCCGACCTGACGCGCTCGGGAATCTCGTACACGCGAGTCGGCGCCGATGGCGCGTCGCGGACGTGCCTCGAGATCGTGGACGAATCCTCCGGCACCGTGACGCAGATCCATGGGGACGGCGTTCGCGGCGCGCCCGCCTTGGCAGCTGCGTTGCTGGAGGCCGTCACCCAACGGGCGGCGGGTGCGGACTGGGTGGCGGTCTGTGGAAGCATGCCGCGAGGATTCCCGGCCGAGGGCCTCGACGCTCTGGCGGATGGGGCGCGGACGGCCGGTGCGCGCCTCGCGGTGGACACGTCGGGAGAAGCGCTCGCTCGCTTCGTGCGACGCGATCCGGACCTCGTGCGGGTGAATCGAGTGGAGCTCGTCGAGGCGTTGACGCTGACCTCGCCACGCGGGGCCGGGCAGAGCCTCGGTGTCGGTTGGCCTGGCGGGAAGGTGCCCGAGCTTGCGCTCGTCTCGGACGGAGCGTCGCCCGTACGGGTCTGGAGCAGGGCGCGAGGTCGTGCGCTCGTGACACCCCCCGCCGTCGCCGTCTCGAATCCCATCGGATGCGGCGACGCGATGCTCGCCGGTCTGCTCGCGCGGCTGGTGCGGGGCGGAACGGAGGATTCCGCGATCGCCTACGGCATCGCGGTCGGTGCGGCGCAGGCCGAGGCGCGCGTTCCGGGGCAGCTCGACTTCGCCCGCGCCGACGATCTCGAGCACCTGGTGCCTGCGATCCGCTGGTCCTCGGGCCCCTGAAACGAGAGCGGCGCCATCCGTCGTCCGAAGACGACGAATGGCGCCGCGCAAGAAGGTCCCACCGTCGCGCTACTCTCCCACCGGGGAAGCCCGGCAGTACCATCGCCGAAGTGGGGCTTAACTTCCGTGTTCGGAATGGGAACGGGTGTGGCCCCCACTCTATGGACGGTGGGAAAACCGAAATCTCTCAGCTGTCAAAGTCGGCGCACGCGACCGTGCGACGCGCTTCGAGAATCGAATAGCTTTCTGAGCTCAGTCCGTTGGATGCGCTTCACGGGCTGTGGTCAAGCCTCACGGGCGATTAGTACCGGTCAGCTACACGCATTGCTGCGCTTCCACCTCCGGCCTATCAACCTCGTCGTCTTCGAGGGCCCTTCAGGGAACCGAAGTTCCGGGGAGATCTCATCTTGGGGCGGGCTTCCCACTTAGATGCTTTCAGCGGTTATCCCATCCGCACTTGGCTACCCGGCGGTGCCGCTGGCGCGACAACCGGTACACCAGAGGTGCGTCCATCCCGGTCCTCTCGTACTAGGGACAGATCCCCTCAAATCTCCTACGCCCACGGCAGATAGGGACCGAACTGTCTCACGACGTTCTAAACCCAGCTCGCGTGCCACTTTAATCGGCGAACAGCCGAACCCTTGGGACCTGCTTCAGCCCCAGGATGTGACGAGCCGACATCGAGGTGCCAAACCTCCCCGTC
>Ga0105106_10000032_pt1 | contig 70959 bp, 55 predicted proteins | sample PPLLaktember2015_5_FD_79109 | JGI IMG/M metagenome (GOLD analysis project Ga0105106, IMG submission 79109) | Freshwater sediment microbial communities from Prairie Pothole Lake near Jamestown, North Dakota, USA - PPLs Lake P8 Core (1) Depth... | ecosystem: Environmental > Aquatic > Freshwater >... | reverse complement strand
GGCTGACGGTCGCTCGCCTGCGGCGGGTTGCGCGCTTGCGAGTCCGGAGCGTCGCTCAGTCGTCGCGGTCGAGCAGCGCGCGGAGCGCGGCGAGGAGCTGGTTCGGGAGGAAGGGCTTGTCGAGCAGCGCCGAGCGGGTCTGCTTCGCGCCGCGCGCGCCGTGGACGCCTTCGCCGTAGCCGGACACGTAGAGCACGCGCAGCGCGGGGAAGGTCCGGCGCAGCCGATCCGCGAGCTCGAGACCTCCCATGCGGGGCATCACCACGTCGGTGACGAGGGCGTCCAGCGTGCCCTCCCCGGAGGCGGCGAGCTGCAGCGCCACGTCGCACGCGGCGGCGCCGTCGCGCGCGTCCAGCACCCGGTAGCCGGCGCGCTCGAGCGTGCGACGCGCGAGGCGCCGGATCTGCTCCTCGTCCTCGGCGAGCAGCACCGTCTCGCCTCCGCGCGTCTCGACGTTGAGCGGTGACGCCGCGGTGCGCGTCGGCGCGACGGCACTGCCCTCTTCCCGCACCGCGGGCAGATAGACCGCGAAGGTCGAGCCTGCGCCGAGGCGGCTCGTGACCTCCACGTGCCCGCCGCTCTGGTGCACGATGCCGTACACCGACGCGAGTCCGAGCCCCGTGCCCCGGCCCGGCTCCTTCGTGGTGAAGAACGGCTCGAAGACGCGCGCACGGGTGAGCTCGTCCATCCCGATGCCGGTGTCCGAGATCGCGAGTCGCACCCACTCGCCCGGCGGGCGGGGCGCTCCCTCCGGACCGCCGCCCTCGAGCCGCACGCGCGTGGTCTCGATCGTGAGGCTTCCACCCTCGGGCATGGCGTCGCGAGCGTTCACGGCGAGGTTCACGACCACCTGGTGGAGCTGGCTCGGGTCGCCGCGCACGAGCAGCGGCCCGGCGCTCCCCGTGCGCACGAGCTCGATGTCCTCGGCGATCAGGCGTCGCAGCATGCGCTCGCTCTCGTCCACCAGGACGTTCAGGTCGAGAACCTCGAGGGCGAGCTCCTGGCGCCGGCTGAAGGCGAGGAGCTGGCGTGTCAGCGCGGCAGCTCGCTCGCCGGCGTGGAGGATCTCGCTCACGTCGTCGCGGCTGGGATCGCCGGCCGGAAAGCGCTCGAGCAGATGGGCGGCGTAGCCGTGGATCGCCGTCAGCAGGTTGTTGAAATCGTGGGCGACGCCGCCCGCGAGCCGTCCGACGGCCTCCATCTTCTGCGACTGACGGAGCTGGTCCTCGAGACGGCGACGCTCCGTCACGTCGGAGTACGAGATCGCGAGCCCGTCGCCCACGCGCACTGCCTGGGCCTGGAACCAGCGCGGCACCCCCTGGTCCGACAGGCCGACCTCGTATTCGATGGGCTCGCCCGTCTCGACGACGCGACACCAGCGCGCGAAGCCGCCGTCGTCGAAGAGCGCGGGCAACAGCTTGCGCACGGTGCGACCCACCACCTCTTCGCGCCGCCTGCCTGTGATGCGCTCGCCCGCGGAGTTCATCCGCAAGAGACGGAAGTCGACGATGCCTCCGCATTCGTCGCGCATCGCCTGGTACACGCTGATGCCGTCGAGGCTGGCCTCGAGCACCGCCTCCAGCAGCGCGCGCGTCTCGTCCAGCTCGCGCTCCGCCTGCTTGCGCGCCGTCACGTCGCGCGAGACGACCACGACCCGCATCGTGCCGTCGTCGGCGCGATAGGTGCGGCCCGAGCTCTCGAGCCAGCGGAATTGCCCGCCCGCATCGCGGTAGCGGTGCTCGACGCTCGTGCTCTGATTCGAGGCGACCGCGCGCGACAGCTCCTGCGCCACGCCGGCGACGTCGTCCGGATGGAGACCGTCGAGCACGCTCTTCCCGATCAGAGCGACCGGGTCGAGGCCCAGCAGCTCGGCGTGGTTCGGACTCGCGTAGAGCACGCGGCCGTCGGTCGAGATCTCGGAGATCAGATCATGGGCGTGCTCGGTGAGCGCCCGATATTCGACGTTGGCGACCTCGGGACCCACGTCCGTCGCGGTCTCGCCGCGGCGCTCTTCGTGCATCGGCCGGGGCCTCCCCGGTCGCCGCGCGGAGCAGGCGACCGACCACCGCCCACAGGCTAGTCGACGGGGGACGCGCCGGCGGCATGGAATCCCCTGATCGGGCTCCCGAAATGGTCCGATCGGGGAACCCCCCTTTACAGATGCCGGGCAGCTCGGGCAGAATGAGAACTGAAACACGTTTCATTTTTCGGGGCGGATGGCGCCCCGGGGAGGCCCCCGCCATGGACGTCACCGAGCGCATCCCGCTTCCGCCCTTCCCCAACGGCTGGTTCAAGCTCTGCTACTCCGACGAGCTCGGGCCCGAGGGCGTGCTGCCGGTGAGCGTCGCGGGCCGCGACCTCGTCGTGTTCCGCGGCCAGGACGGGCGGGCCCGCGCCCTCGACGCCTACTGCCCGCATCTCGGCGCCCACCTCGGGGTCGGCGGCAAGGTGGTCGAGAACACCGTGCGCTGTCCCTTCCACGGCTGGCGCTGGAGCGGCGACGACGGCAAGTGCGTCGACGTGCCCTACGCGAAGCGCATCCCCGCGAAGGCCGAGATCGGCTGCTGGCGCGTGCTGGAGCAGAACGGCTTCGTGATCTCCTGGTTCCACGCCGAGGGCAAGCCCGCGGACTGGACGCCCGACGTGATCCCCGAGGTCGGCCATCCCGACTACGCGCTCTTCGGACGGCGGAAGTGGGATCTCACCGCCCACCTCCAGGAGCTCTACGAGAACGGCTTCGACATCGCGCACTTCAAGACGCTCCACGGCATGGAGGTGAAGGGCGTGAACCTGACGGCCGAGGGGCCGATCATGAAGCTCCACCTCGAGTTCGCGCGCGACGCCGCCAACCAGTCGAGCGCCGAGGGACTGGCCACGATCCGCAGCTTCATGTTCGGGCCGGGTCTGTCGCTGACTCGCGTCTCCGGGCTGATCGAGGGCGTGTCGGTGCAGTCGCTCACGCCGATCGAGCCCGGCAAGATGGAGCTCACGCACAACTACTACCTGCACAAGGACTCGAACCGCGAGGTCGCCGAGGGCTTCTTCGACTTCTACGCGAAGGACTGGGAGCTCGACATGCCGCTCTGGAACACGAAGGTGTTCCGGCCGGCGCCGGTGCTGGCGGAGGGCGACGGCGACATCAGCCGCTTCCGGAAGTGGTATCGCCAGTTCTACTCGCAGCCGGTCGAAGTGGCGTTCTAGCGCGTGGCCACCGTCCAGACCGTGCTCGGGCCGATCGACGCCGCCGACCTCGGCGGCACGATGAGCCACGTCCATCTCACGATCGACATCCTGTGCTGGCACATGCCGTACGGCGATCCGGCGCTCGCCAAGGAGGCCGAGGGTGAGTTCGCGCTCGCCAACATCGGTCGCATCCGCCGCAACGGCCTCGCCTGGCGCCGCAACCTGGTGCAGGACGACGTCGAGCTCACGATCCGCGAGGTGAAGGAGTACGCGAAGGCCGGCGGCCGCTCGCTGGTGAACGTGGACCTGCCCGGCATGGGCCGCGACGTGCGGAAGCTCCAGCGCATCTCGCGCGAGACGGGCCTGCACGTCGTCGCCAGCACGGGCTGGTACATCGCGGCCTGCCATCCGCCCGAGATCGCGAACAAGAGCGTCGAGGAGCTCTCGGACATCATGGTCCGCGAGCTCACCGAGGGCATCGACGGCACCGGCGTGCGCGCCGGCAACATCGGCGAGATCGGGCTCTCGGGCATGCCGCAGGATCCCTGGCAGCCGGCGGAGGAGAAGGTGCTGCGCGCGGCGGCGCGGGCGCAGGCGCGCACGGGCGCCTCGCTCACGATCCACCCGAACGCGCACCTGCTGATCCACGGCGAGAAGCCGGTGGACCACTTCGACCTCTACCTCGACGTGCTCGAGAAGGAGGGCTGCGACCTCGGGAAGCTCTACGTCTCGCACCTCGGTCTGTTCCCGGACGTCGAGATCCCGAAGCGGCTCCTGCGCCGGGGCGTCGGCTTCGTCTCGTACGACCACTTCGGCCACGAGGAGTACTGCGAGGGCATCGGCCCCGGTCGCGGCTTCACGCCCGACAAGGAGGAGGTCGGGCTGGTGATGCAGATGCTCGAGGCAGGCTTCGCGGACCGCGTCCTGCTCTGCGCCGAGATCGGCTGGAAGACCTGCTACAAGGCCCACGGCGGCTGGGGCTACTCGCACGTCTACGAGAACATCCTGCCGTGGCTCGAGGCCTGCGGTGCGACGGACGCGCAGATCCGGCAGATGATGGTCGAGAACCCGCGACGCCTGCACGGCGTCGGCTGACCCCCGCGCGCGACCGCGCTACACGCGGTCGCGACGCGCAGCAAGCTACGCGCGCCGCGCCACGCCGCCGGCCACGCACGCGAGCAGGGCGTCCCGCATCGTCGCGAGATCGAGCGGCACGCCGATCTCGAGCGCCGTGATCACGCCGAGCGCGAGCGCCACGAGGAGCGACGCCACGGCGTTCGCGTCCACGTCGGCGCGGACGCTTCCAGCGTCCTGCCCTGCCTTCGCCGTCCGAGCGACACGCTCGATCGCCCCGCGCAGGAGACGCACGAGACGCGCACGCAGGCGCGGCGAGCGGGCGCAGGCCTCGAGCAGTCGATGGAGCTGCACCAGGCCTGCGGCGGGCAGCTCCGCCGGCGCGCCCGCCGCGGCGACCGGCAGGATCGGAGCGCCCCCCGCACCGTGCACCGTGTGCACCAGGTCCACGAAGCGCTGGACCGTGCGCGCGACGTCCTGGGGCGCCCGGCCGGTCGCGATCACGGCGTCGAGGAAGGGCCCGAGCACGCGCTCCATGGCCGCCACCAGGAAGTCGTCGCGATCCTTGAAGTGGACGTAGAAGGCGCCCCGGGTGTAGCCGGCGCGGGCGCAGATCGCGTCCAGGCTCGGGGCGTCGAGCCCCTTCTCCGCGAACTCGGCCAGCCCCGCGAGCAGGAGCGCCTCGCGGGTCTCCTCCTTCGCGGCCTCCCGGCTCGGGGCTGCGGAGCGGCGCGGGGGGCGGGCGGGGACGATCTCGGCCATGACGCTTGACATACCGCTTCGTATGCGGGATAACAAGTCCACATACGAAGCCGTATGTGTATTCCGACGATGAAGAAAGCGTCGATGGAGACAGCGATGTCCGCCGCCAGCCCCACCGCCCCGCCCTCCACCACCGAGGCCCCGACGCCGCCTCTCGCGGTCGCCGCGATCTGGGTCAAGCACCTGCTCTGCTTCGTGCTGCCGCTCGCGAGCCTGGCGTTCCTGCTCACGGCGCCGCACGCCTGGTACCTCTCGCTGCCCTGGCTGCTCGTGATCGTGGTCTCGGTGATCACGGACAAGCACGCGAGCCGCGAGCTGCGCCAGCCCGCCAAGGACCTGCCCGAATGGCCCTTCGACGCGGTGCTCTACCTGCTGATCGCGCTCCAGCTCGTGAACGTCGGCCTGCTCGTGCAGCTCGTGGCGACCCACGGCCTGCTGAGCGCCGACGCCTTCGTGGGCCTGCTCCTCGTGGGCGTGAACTCGGGCTACTCCGGGATCGTCGTCGCCCACGAGCTGATCCACCGGCGCGAGCGCCACTTCCAGTGGCTCGGCCGGCTCCTGCTCTGCAGCGTGCTCTACGAGCACTTCTACACCGAGCACCTGCGCGGACATCACAACCGCGTCGGCACCGAGGCCGACCCCGCCACGGCGCGCTTCGGCGAGACCTTCCGCCGCTTCTGGCGCCGCACCGTGCCGGCGCAGTTCAAGAGCGCCTGGCGCCTCGAGACCAAGCGCCTCGGCGACGAGGACATGAAGCCCTGGGACCGGCGCATCCTCGGCAGCCGCGTGCTCCACGGTCTCGTGGTCGAGTGGGGCGTCGCGATCGCGATCGGGGCCGCGCTCGGCCCGGCGGCCTTCGCGATCTACTTCCTGCAGGCGCTGATCGCGGTGCACCTGCTCGAGGCGGTCAACTACTTCGAGCACTGGGGCCTCACGCGCAGCGGCCGGCGCGTGACGCCGATCGACTCCTGGGACACGGACTCGTGGTTCACGCTCTACACGCTGGTCGGTCTCTCGCGCCACAGCGATCACCACGCGAACGCGTCGCGGCCCTATCCCCAGCTCCGCCACTTCGAGGAGTCGCCGAAGCTCCCGTACGGCTACTTCGGCATGGTCGAGATGGCGCTCGTGAAGAACCAGGAGTTCCGCGACGTCATGACCGCGGAGCTCCGGCGCCGGAAGCTCGGCCCCTTCGCCGAGGGCGCGGGCGCCTAGGCGAGCCGCCGCAGCGCCTGGGCCTTCACCACGACGTGGACGCGCGAGCCGGGCCCGAGCCCGAGGCTCTGCACCGCGTCGAGGGTGAGCTTCGCGACCAGCCGCTCGCCCGACACGAGGCAGCGTACGCGGGCCACCGAAGCCTCGACGTCCACGCCCTCGACCGTCGCCTCGAACACGTTGCGCGCCGAGATCCGTCCCGGCGGGTCGGCGGCGAGCAGGATCTCGTCGGCGCGGAGCCCGAGGCGAAGCGTCGTGCCCGGAGGCAGCGCCTGCGGCAGGACGAGCGCGAGCCCGCTCCGCGTGCTCGCGTGCGCGGAGGCCGCGCCACCGTCGGCGACCCGCGCCTCGAGCACGTTCTCGACGCCGAGCACGTCGGCGAGGGGCGCCACGGCACGGCTCCAGAGCACCTCGCGCGGCGCGCCGCTCGCGACCACGCGGCCGCGGTCGAGGACGACGGCCAGCTCGCCCGCGCACATCGCCTCGTCGGGATCGTGGGTCACCCAGAGCATCGGCAGCCCGAGCTCGTCGCGAACGCGCAAAAGGTGCGCGAGGGCGCGCGCACGGAGCGGGAGGTCGAGGGACGCCAGTGGCTCGTCGAGGAGCAGCGCGCGCGGCGACGAGGCGAGAGCCCGTGCGAGCGCCACGCGCTGCGCCTCGCCGCCCGAGAGCGTCTCGACGCGGCGTCCGAGCAGCGGCCCGAGCTCGAGCACCTCGGTCGCGCGCGCGAGCAGGTGTTCGCCGGGGGCGCCGCCGCGACGCAGGCCGAAGCGGACGTTTCCCGCGACGTCGAGGTGGGGGAACAGCGTCGGCGCCTGGGGCACCCAGCCGAGGCCGCGCGCCTCGGGCGCAACGCGCAGGCCGCGCGCGGAATCCTCGAGCCACGCGCCCGCGATGCAGACGGCCCCGCGCACCCGCGGCTCGAGCCCGAGGATCGCCGCGAGCAATGTGCTCTTGCCCGACCCGCTCGGCCCGACGATCACGGCCACGCGCTCGTCGAACGCGGCGTCCACGTCGAGCGCGAGCGCGCCGACCCGCCCCGCGAGCCGAAGCTGCGTCGCGCTCACGCGCCCGGGCCCCGGGACCGGCGCAGCCAGCCCTCGGCGACGAGCATCGAGCCGAGCGCGAGGACGAAGGAAGCCGCGCACAGCACGAGCGCGGCCCGGTCGTCGCCGGCCTGCACGCGCGACCAGATGCCGAGAGCGAGCGTCTCGGTGCGGCCGGGCAGGATTCCCGCCACCACCGCGGTGGCGCCGAACTCGCCGAGGCCGCGCGTGAAGGCGAGCACGGCGCCGTAGAAGACGCCGCGCCGGGCGAGGGGGAGGCTCACGCGCACGAAGCGCGCGAGCGGTCCGAGGCCGAGCGTGCGCGCGACCGCCTCGAAGCGCGGGCTGGTCTCGACGAAAGCCTGCTCGCAAGCGCGCACGAAGAGCGGGAAGCCGACCACCGCGGCGGCGAGGATCGCCGCCCAGGGCGTGAACGCGATCGGGAGCCCGACCCGCTCGAGCAGCCCACCGAGGGGGCCGTTGCGCGCGACGAGCAGCAGCAGACCGAGGCCCACGGCGACCGGCGGCAGCACCATCGGCAGCGCGATCACCGCCTGCAGCAGCGCCTTGCCTCGGAACGGACGGCGGGCGAGGAGGTAGCCGAAGCCGATCGCGAGGGGCGCGCTCGCGAGCGTCGCCGCGAGCCCCACGCGGAGCGTGAGCAGCGACATCGCCAGCAGTTCGCTGCCGCTCACGGCGCGGTCGGCGCCGGCGCGAAGCCCGCGGCGTCGAAGACGTCGCCCGCGCCAGCGACGAAGCGCAGGAACGCCCGCGCGCGCTCCGGGTCGCGCGTCCGCGCGACCACACCGCCGGCGTAGACGATGCGCGGCTGGTCCGCGTCTGGGATCGCGAACGCCGGCTGCGCGCTCCGGGCGAGGCGCGCGTCGCTCGCGTACACGATGGCGACGTCGGCGTGGCCGGACTCGACTGCGGCGAGCGTTGCGCGCGCATCCTCGGTGCGGAGCGCACGCGCGAGGACGGCGCGCTCGAGGCCGAGGCGGATCAGCCACTCGCGCGCATAGCCGCCGAGCGGAACCGCCGCGTCCGGGAGCGCGACGCGCGCGACCTCCGCGCCCCCGAGCGCCCGCGGCGAGCGCACGCGCGCGGCGAGCTCGGGGCGCACGAGCACGGCCAGGCGGTTCCCGGCGAACGCGACCCGCGCATCACCGAGCAGCAGGCCCCGGGCGGCGAGGCCGTCGACCGTCGCCTCGTCGGCGGCGAGCAGCACGTCGAACGGAGCGCCGGCCTCGACCTGGCGCGCAAGGAGCGGCGTCGCGCCGAAGCTCGTCTCGACGCGCACGCCGTCCGGCTGCTCCGCGAAGCGCCGGGCGAGCGTCTCGACCGGGCCGCGCAGGCTCGCTGCGGCGGCGACCGTGAGCGGCGTCGCCGACGCGGCCTCGGCGCGCGCGGGCCGGGGCGCCGGCACGAGGCCGGCGAGCCCCGCGAACAGCGCGAGCATGCGGGCGCGACGCCACCGCCTCGACGCCCTCCTTCGCCTCGCCGGCATGCCGACCCTCCGCCGCCTCCGCGCGCGGCGGGCCGCCGGCGCGGCGCCATGGTAAGCATTGTCCCGCTCACGTTCACCGCGCTCTCGCCGCTCAACCACGGCGCCCGGCTCGCCCGTGCGCGCCGACTCGGGGGAAGGATGCGCCTCGCCCTGCTCGCCGCCGGCCTGCTCGCTGCGCTCGTGGTGCTGGTGAGCGCCTTCGGTCTCGACGAAGGCGAGGTCGTCACGCTCCAGACCTCGAACGCCGCCGGCGCGAGCTACGACACCTCGGTCTGGGTGATCGAGGATGCGGGCTCGCTCTATCTGCGCGCCGGACGCGGCGACGCGACGTGGCTGGCGCGGCTGCGCGAGCGACCGGAGATCAGGATCGAGCGCCACGGCGAGCGCCTGGCCTTCCTCGCGGTCCCGCTGGACGACCCCGCCGCACGCGAGCGTGTGAACGCCGCGATGGCGGCGAAGTACGGCGCCGCCGACCGCATCCTCGGGCGCTTCGTCGACCTCAGCCGCTCGGTGCCGATCCGTCTCGACCCGAGCGCGACGACGACGGCGGCGCCCACGACCCCGTCGCATCCGTGAGCGCCGCGCCGTGAGCGGGGACGCACCTCGCCACGAGGTGCGGATCGAGTCGCTCGCGGCGGGGGGAGAGGGCGTCGCGCGCCTCGCGGACGGCCGCGTCTGCTTCGTCGCCGCGACGGCGCCCGGCGACCGCGTGCGGATCGAGCTCATCGAGGAGCGCCCGCGCTTCACACGTGGCCGGGTGATCGAGCTGCTCGCGCCCGGCGCGAGCCGGACGGATCCGGTCTGTGCGGTGTTCGGCTCCTGCGGCGGCTGCGCCTGGCAGCACGTCGAGTACGCCGCGCAGCTCGAAGCGAAGCGCGCGATCCTGCGCGACGCGCTCGTGCGTCTCGGGGGCCTCACGCTCCCGGACGAGATCACCCTCGTCCCGTCGCCCTCGCCGTACGGCTACCGCGGCCGAACGCGGGTGCTGGTGCAGGGAGGGCGCGTCGGCTACCGGCGCGCCCGCTCACACGTGCTCTGCGCCACGGAGCGCTGTCCCGTGCTGCTCGCGCCCGTCGAGCGCGCGCTCGGCGAGCTCGCGGCCCATCCGCCGGCCACAGACGGAGAGTGGGAGCTCGTGGCGGATGCGACGGGCCGCGTGCGCAGCACGCTCCTCGCGGACGGAGCGCCTGCCGGGCGCCGGCGAGGGGCGCGCGGCGCCGACGCGACGCGCGTCACCCTGCGCGCCGGCGACCACGCGCTCGAGCTCTCGCCTCAGGTCTTCGCCCAGTCGAACGCCCTGCTGCTGCCGGCGCTCGTCGAAGCGGTGCTCGCCGCCGCGGGCAGCGGACGCCTCGCCCTCGAGCTCTACGCCGGCGCGGGCTGCTTCAGCCTGGGGCTCGCCGCACGCTTCGCCCGGCTCGTCGCCGTCGAATCGGATCCGGCGGCCGCACGCGATCTCGCGCGCAACCTCGCCGCCGCGCCGGCGCCCGGCGCGACGGCGCTGCGCGAGCGCGCGGAGGACGTGCTCGCGCGCTGGCGCGAGGAGCGGCCGGACGTGGTGGTGCTCGATCCGCCCCGCAGCGGGATGGCGCGTGGCGGGGCCGAAGCGCTCGCCGCCCTCGGCGCGCGACGCATCGTCCACCTCGCCTGCGATCCGGCGACGCTCGCCCGCGATCTCGCGACCCTCGTCGCGCGCGGCTACGTGCTGCGCTCGCTCGCGGGCTTCGATCTGTTCCCACAGACACCCCACGTGGAGGCGCTGGCGGTTCTGGAGCGGGACTGAGCGGAGCGCGCCGCGAAAGAGGTCAGGGCTCGACGAGGCCGTGGCGCAGCGCGTAGCGCACGAGCTCGGTCGCCTTCCGCACGCCGAGCTTGCGCATCAGGCTGGTGCGGTGGGCCTCGACGGTCTTGGTGCTGATCTGGAGGTTGCTCGCGATCTCCTTCGCCGAGAGGCCGTCGGCGATCAGGTGCAGGATCTCGCGCTCGCGCACGGAGAGCAGGGAGAACGGGTCGCCGCCGCGCTGCGGCGTGCGGAGCTGCTCGACGATCTCCTTCGCGATCGGCGGGCTGAAGAAGCTGCCGCCCTTCGTCACGGCCTTCACGGCCTCGATCACGTCGGCAGCCGGTCCGTTCTTCAGCAGATAGCCGTCGGCGCCCAGGGAGACGGCGCTCTGTACGAAGGGCGGGTCGCTGTGCACCGAGAGCAGGATGGCCTTCACGTTGGGATAGCTCTTGCGGAGCCGCTCCAGGGTCTCGAGCCCCCCGAGCTTGGGCATGGTGATGTCGAGGATCACGACCTGGGGCCGGAGGCGCTCGCATTGGCGGAGCAGGTCCTCGCCGTCCCCGGCCTCGCCCACGACCTCGATATCGCTGTCGGACTCGAGCAGCCGCCGAAGGCCCTCGCGCACGATGCCATGGTCGTCAGCGATGAGGACGGTGGTCACGCTTCTATCCTAAGCCCCTCGAATCCCTAAGGCAAACCTCGAATCGGCGGCCTGGCGGCGCCGTCGCGCATGGCCCTGACGCGCGCCACCGTCGCGCGATACGCTGCGCGCGTGCGGGGGTGATGCGCGTGTCCGCGTCCCAGCTGCCGGGCCTTCCGGTCGATTCTCCCTCGTCGTCGGCATTCGCCCTCTACGTCGAGGGGCCGCGCGACCGTGAGATCCTGCGCGCCTGGGCGTGGCGGGTCTCGCCACACCTCGCGACTCGCCTCATGGACGCGGCAGTGATCCTCGGCGGCCGCCAGCCGGACCGCGCGGCCGAGCATTTCACGGGCCTGCGCCTCGCGGCGGGCGACGCCGCGCGCGGCGTCTGCGTGCTCGACCGCGACGATCTGCCGCCGCCGCCTGCCGATCCGCCTCTCGCGCCCGGTCTCGAGCTCTTCACCTGGAGCCGACGCCACATCGAGAGCTATCTCCTCGTGCCCGAGGCGATCCTGCGGAGCGTGGGTCTGCCGCCGCGCGAGCCGCGCCTGCGCCGTCTGCTCGCGGGGCTCCTTCCCGACGAGGGCGACGAAGGCGCCCTTCGTGACCTGAACGCGAAGGCGCTGCTACGCGAGAGCGGCCCGCTCTCGCGCGTGCTCGGCCGGCCGGTCTCGCCGGGGCGCCTCGCGCGCGAGATGGATCGCGGCGAGATCCACGACGACGTCCTCGGCCTCTTCGCGCGGCTCGCGACCACCCTGGGCCTCGCAGCGCACGTGCCGCCGTCCTGCGCTGGGTGATTCCACTTGCCTCCGATGCCTGCGACGGTTTATCACCGTCTTCTGGGGGGCCGCACCGCGCCGGAGGTCGAGATGCCGCAGATCACCGACCGAGCAATGCAGCACGGGCTCTTCGGCCCCGAGGACGAGCCCGACCTCGAGCGCGAGGAGATCGAGGAGCTCGACCGCGGCGCGGTCGGCGCGGAGTCGATCCGCCACTTCGATAGCGCTCTCCTGCGCGAGCCCGTCTCGGTGCTGCCGGTGCGCAAGCCGCTGGTGTTCTCGAGCGAGACGCCGGTGTCCGAGGCCGTCCGCGCGATGCAGCGCGAGCACCGCGGCACCGTGCTCGTGACCGCCGACGGCAGCGCGCAGAGCCCGCTCATCGGCATCTTCACGGAGCGGGACGTGCTGCGCCGCGCGCTCGAGCGCGGCCACGATCTCGGCACGCTGCCCCTCGGGCAGGTGATGACGCCGGATCCCGAGCGCCTCCCGCTCGAGTCCTCCGTCGCGTGGGTGCTGAACAAGATGAGCGTCGGCGGCTTCCGGCACGTTCCGATCGTCGACGCCGACGACCGCCCGGCCTTCGTCGTCTCCGTGCGAGACGTGGTGGAGCTCCTGGTCGACGCCTTCCCGCGCGAGGTGCTGAACCTGCCCCTCGAGTTCGGCGCCGACCGGCAGCGTACGCGCGAGGGGGCTTGACGAAGCGCCGTCCGGAGCGCCGCGCCACCCTACTCGCCGCGCTTGCGTTCGGCGCGAGCCTCGCCGCGTGCAGTCGCGAAGCGCCGATCGACATGGGCGAGGTCGCGGGCGCCGCGCGCGCGCCGGAGCTCGCCGCGGCCGAGGCCCAGGCGCAGTCGAGCGCCGCCGACACGCTCGCGAGCCAGTCCGGCTGGCGCCGCTCGATCGCCGAGAAGCGGATCCTGTTCGGCGACCTGCACGTCCACACCAGCTACTCGCTCGACGCCTTCCTGTTCACGCTGCCCGTCTTCTCCGGCGAGGGCGCGCACCCGCCGGCCGACGCCTGCGACTTCGCCCGCTACTGCTCGCAGCTCGACTTCTTCGCCCTCACCGACCACGCCGAAGCCCTGACGCCCGAGATCTGGGCGGCGGAGAAGGAATCGGTCCGGCAGTGCAACGCGCGCGCCGCCGGCGCCGACGAGCCGGATCTGGTGGTCTTCCCGGGCTTCGAGTGGACGCAGGTCGGGCGCACCGCCGACACGCACTACGGTCACCGCTGCGTGTTCTTCAAGGACGACGCCGAGTCGTCGCTGCCGAAGCGCCCGATCGACGCCCAGTCCGCGGCGGACGGCAACGATCTCTTCGCTGGCCTCGACATGGTCTCGCGCCTGCGCTTCTTCGATCCGCTCTCGTGGCGGAAGTACGACCAGTTCCTGGCGCACCTGCAGGGCCTCGCCGCGCGGCCGCGCTGCGCCGAGGGCGTCCCGACGCGCGAGCTCCCGGCCGACTGCGAGGAGAGCGCCGGCACGCCCGACGTGCTGCTCGACAAGCTCGCGCAGTGGGGCGCCGAGACCTACGTGATCCCCCACGGCACCGCCTGGGGCTTCTACACGCCGCCCGGCACGACCATGGACAAGCAGCTCACTTCGAAGGACTACGACCCGGCGCGCGAGCCCGCGATCGAGATCTTCTCGGGCCACGGCAACTCGGAGCCGTTCCGCTGGTGGCGCGAGTTCGACGTCGACGCCGCGGGCCATCGCGTCTGCCCGGCGCCGACGCCGGACTACCTGCCGTGCTGCTGGCAGGCGGGCGAGATCATGCGCAAGCGCTGCGGCGACCTCCCCGCCGCGGAATGCGAGCGGCGCGTCGCCGACGCGCGTCGCCTCGCCCTCGACGGCGGCATCTCCCCGCATCTCGTGTTTCCCGACACCCGCGCCGGCGACTGGCTCGACTGCGGCCAGTGCCGCGACTGCTTCAAGCCCCCGCTCTCGCTGCGCCCGCGCGAGAGCGTGCAGTACTCGATGGCGCTCTCGAACTTCGCGGAGAAGGACGCCGATGGTCGCCCGCTCCGCTTCCGCTACGGCTTCCTCTCCTCGAGCGACAACCACACGGCGCGTCCCGGCACGGGCTACAAGCAGTTCGCCCGGCGCGGCTTCACCGAGGCGACGGGCGTGCGCTCCGAGTTCTACGACGGGCTCGGCCGGCGCGGCCGGCTCGAGCGGCAGAAGGATGCTCGCGTGCCGCTCGAGGTCGGCGAAGTCGTCGGCCTGGTCCAGGGCGACACCGAACGCGTCGCGAGCTTCCTGTATCCGGGAGGCCTCGTGGCGGTGCACTCCGCCGGGCGCAGCCGCGACGCGATCTGGGACGCGCTCGGACGCCGCGAGGTCTACGGCACGAGCGGGCCGCGGATCCTGCTCTGGTTCGACCTGCTGAACGCGCCCGGCGGAGCGGCGCCGATGGGGAGCGAGGTCCCGCTCGGCGCGGCGCCGCGCTTCGAGGTGCGCGCGGTGGGCGCGCCGGTCCAGCGCCCCGGGTGTCCCGAGACGAGCGTGCGCGGATTGCCGCCGGAGCGCCTGGCGCGGCTCTGTCGCGACGAGTGCAACAACCCCGGCGACGCGCGACATCCGATCGCCGCGATCGAGATCGTGCGCATCCGGCCCCAGGCCTTTCCCGACGAGCCGGTCGAGCGCCTGATCGAGGATCCGTGGCTGCGCTTCGAGTGCGCGCCCGATCCCGCGGGCTGCGCCGTCGCGTTCGAGGACCTGCAGTTCCCGTCGCTCGGGCGCGACACGCTCTACTACGCGCGCGCGCTGCAGGTCGAAACGCCGGCGGTGAACGGCGCGAACCTGCGCACCGAGTTCGACGCCGCCGGCAACGCCGTCGCGACCCGGCCGTGCTTCGGCGACTACCGCACGCCGATCGGCGACGACTGCCCCGCCCCCGTGCAGGAGCGCGCCTGGTCGAGCCCCATCTTCGTGGACGTCTCGCGCTGAGCGCGGGCGCTCAGGCGCGCGGCGCCGGCGCGCCGGGCGAGGCGCCGAGCTCGCCGCCGGCCGTGACCAGCTCGTAGGCGTAGTCGACGCGATTGCGACCGCTGCGCTTCGCGCGGTAGAGCGCCGCGTCGGCCGCGGCGAGGAGCTGCTCGCTGCGCGCCGGGTGCACCTCGCTGGTCGCGACGCCGATGCTCACGGTGACGTGCACCAGGCCCGACGGCGAATCGACCGGCGTCGCCGCCACGCCCGCGCGCAGGCGCTCCGCCACCTCGAGCGCGAGCTTGCGGTCGCAGCCCGGGAGCACGGCGGCGAACTCCTCGCCCCCGTAACGCCCGATCGTGTCGTAGCGTCGGACGCCGGCGCGCAGCCGCACCGCGATCGCCCGCAGCACGTAGTCGCCGACCCCGCGGCCGTAGCGCTCGTTCACCTGCTTGAAGTGGTCGACGTCGCACATCAGCGCCGCCACCGGCGTGTCGAAGCGCCGCGCCCGATCGAGCTCGGAATCGAGGGCCTGGGCGAGCCGTGCCCGGCTCGGCAGGCCGGTCACGACGTCGTGCTCGGACTGGAAGCGCATCGCCTCGCGGGCCGCGATCAGCTGCTCCTGCAGATCGACGACGCGGCGGCCGGCGAAGAGCCGGAGGTGGAGGATCTCGGGGTCGATCGGCGCCACCAGGTACTCGTCGGCGCCGGCGTGCAGTGCGCCGAGCGTCGCGACGCGGCTCGCGTCCTCGCCCCAGAGCATCACGTAGGTGTAGGGTCGGCCCTCGTCGGCGCGCAGGGCGCGGCAGAGCGCGAGGCCGTCCTGGCCCGGGAGCCGCGAGCGCATCAGCGCGAGCCGCGGCGCGCCGTCGCGCCCGAGCGCTGCCGCGGCAGCCATGCCGTCCGCGACGCCGACGCAGGCGAAGCCCCAGCTCTCGAGGCGACGTTCGATCGTGCGACGGTGGGCGGCATCGTCGTCGGCGACGAGAACGCGCATCGGACCTCCGAGCAGGGCGCGCGCCGACCGTGGAGGAAGACCGCCCTCGCAACCGCGCGAGGGGTCGGTCCGATCGACGCGCTGCATGGCTCATCGGAGGTGGATCGGGCGTGCTTGATTCCCCACGCCCGGCTCCGCGTTCTTCGTACGGGAGGTCCGGCGGAGCCCCGAGAAGCATCTCGGGGGAGAGCCGGATCAGGGGTCGCTGCGATCGACGAGCAGCGGCCCGTCGACGGACGCCCCGGCGGCCCGCGCGCGCCGCACCTCCGCCATGAGCTCCATGGCGCGCGGCAGGAAGCAGACGCCGATCAAGACGTTCAGCACCAGGAAGCTCGCGTTGGTGGCGAACGCATAGGCGATCAGCCGGTCGCGGTCGCCGAACTCGCCGAAGAAGTGGGCCCAGGCGAGCTCACGGGTGCCGAAGTTCCCGAGGGAGGGAACCGTCATCACGGCGTAGAGGATCGGCATGCGGGCGATGATCGCCGACCACGGAATCTCGAGGCCGAAGCTCGCGGTCGTGAGCTTCTGGACGATCACGTCGACCGCGGCGAGGGGCACGAAGGCGGCGAGGACCCAGCCCAGCGCCCGCAGGTCGACGAGCTCGAGCCAGCGCGCGAGCCGCGCGCCGAGCACGCTGCCGAGGCGCGGGCCGACGCGCACGAGCAGCGCCCCGCCGACGAGCACGGCCCAGCCGGCGAGCGCCATGATCACGACGTCCCGATTCGCGGCGAAGGAGCCCTCGAGGAAAGGGAGCGCGAGGCTCGCCTGGCTCACGAGCACGAGCAGGTGACAGACGAAGGGGATGGTCGTCGCGACCACCACGGCCGCGAGCCGCCCCGGCAGGAGGCGCGCCACGCCGAGCAGGAAGGCGGCGTCGCCGAGGGAGCCATTCGCCGCGCGCACGAGCTCCGACCCGCCGCGCAGCGCGACGACCTCGCGCCTCCGCACGGGCCCCGCGAAGCGACGCAGGCACTCGGCCTGGAGCAGCGCCCAGACCAGGAAGAACACGACCTTGTCGGCGATCGTGACGAGGACGAAGACCGGCAGGTCCGCCGCGCGCGTCGCCACGGCGAGGGCGCGCCAGTCGGTCGCATACCCGAAGACGTAGACGAGCGCCGCCAACGAGACGATCCAGGGCAGGAGGGGGCGCAGGCGCGGGCGGGACACGGCGCGAGCCTACCAGCCCGCGCTCGCGTCGCCGCTTCGACGTGCGACGACATCGCGGGCCTCGCCCCGTCGCGCGCGAATCATCCCGCTACCCTGCGGCGGTGCACGGTGGCGACGACCTCCTGACGAAGCTGCTGCTGGTGATCGCGATCGCCGCGGCGGGCGTCGCGATCTTCGAGCGGCTCCGCCTGCCGGCCATCGCGGGCTTCCTGGTGATGGGCGCGCTCGTCGGCCCGGGCGCCCTGGGCCTCGCACCGCCGTCCGAGGACGTCCGCGGCGTGGCCGAGCTCGGCGTCGTCTTCCTGCTGTTCGAGATCGGCCTCGAGCTCCCGCTCGCCTCGTTGCGCCGCGCCTGGCGGACGGCGCTCGCCGCGGGCGGCCTGCAGGTCGCGCTGACGATCTCGGCGGTGGGAGCCCTCGCCTGGGCCGCGGGCGCGACGCCGGCGACCGCGGTCGTGTTCGGCGGTCTCGCAGCGATGTCGAGCACGGCGCTCGTGGTCCGGCTGCTCCAGGAGCGCGGCGAGCTCGACGCCCCGCACGGACGGCTGTCGCTCTACATCCTGCTGTTCCAGGACCTGTGCGTGGTGCCGATGCTGCTCGGGCTTCCGATCCTCGCGGGTGCGGTGCCCGCCGCGCCGGGCCCGCTCGCCCTGGCGCTGGCCAAGACCGGGGGCGCCCTGGGCGTGCTCTTCGGCGTGGCGTACTTCGTGCTGCCTCGCGTACTCGACCGCGTGGCGCGCCTCGGCTCACGCGACCTCTTCAGCTTGTTCGCGTTCCTGCTCGCGCTCGGTGGCGCCGTCGCCGCGGAGTGGCTCGGGCTGACGCTCGCGGTCGGCGCCTTCGCGGCCGGGCTGGTGCTCGGCTCGTCACCCTACTCGCACCAGCTCGTGACCGAGATCGGCCCGCTGCGCGGCGTGCTGCTCGGGATCTTCTTCACCGCGGTCGGCATGCTCTTCGACATCCGCGAGTCGGCGCGGCTCTGGCGCGAGGTGCTGCTCTTCGTCGCCGCCGTGCTGCCGATCAAGGCCGCGGTGATCTACAGCGTCGCGGTCTACGCGCTCCGCAACCCGCGGCGGGTCGGCGTGATGACGGCGGCGGCGCTCTCGCAGACCGGGGAGTTCTCCTTCGTCCTGATCGCGGCGGCGCTGCCCTTCGGGCTGGTCTCGCCCGATCTGCAGCAGATCTTCATCAGCGGCTCCCTGCTGAGCCTGCTCGCGACGCCCCTCGTCCTGGCGCTCGCGCCGCGCCTGCTCACGCGCAGCAGCGAGCGACCCCGCCCCGCGCGCGGATCCGACGCACCGGCGCAGGCGCACGTCGCGATCGTGGGATTCGGCAACACGGGGCGCACCCTCGCGCGCGTGCTCCGCACGGTGGAGATCCCCTATTGCGTGCTCGAGGGCAACGCGAGCACGGTCGCCGAGGCGCGGAGCGCGGGCGAGCCGATCCTCTTCGGCGACGCCGCGCGGCGTACGACCCTCGAGCGCCTCGGGCTCGCGGAGGCGCGGCTGGTGGCGATCGCGATCTCCGACCCGCTCGCGACGCGGGCCGCCGTCTCGCTCGCGCGCGACCTCGCGCCGCGTGTGCCGATCGTGGTGCGAACACGCTACGTGGCGGAGGTGGACGAGCTCCACGACGTGGGCGCGACGATCGTGGTGGCGGAGGAGTTCGAGGCGACCCTCGACCTGCTGTCGAGCTGCCTGCGCGCGCTCGGTCTCCCGGGGGAAGCCGTCGAGCGCCTCGCCGACCAGATGCGCAGCGAAGGCTACGAGCTGCTGCGCGCACCGCCCTCGCTGCTGCTCGATCCATGGCTCGGCGAGCTCCTGCGCCACGGGGCACCGGAGTGGGTCGAGGTGCCCGCCGGCCCCGCCGTCGGGCGCTCGCTCGCCGAGCTCGCGCTCCGGACCCGCACCGGCGCGAGCGTGCTCGCCCTGGAGCGCGACGCGGCGATCGAGACCAATCCGCCGGCCTCGGCGCGCCTCGCAGGCGGCGACCGGCTGCTCGTGCTCGCGAGCGCGGACTCGCTCGAGCAGCTGCGCGCGCTGCTCGCAGGGACGGCATGAACGCCCTGGTGCTCGACTTCGACGGCGTGCTCTGCGAGAGCGGACGCGAGACCTTCGCCGTGGGCCTCGCGAGCTACCTCGCGCTCGAGCCCGGCTCGCGGCTTCGCACGGCGCCCCGCGACGCGCTCTACGTGGGGTTCGTCGCCGCCATGCCCCTCGGCAACCGGGCCGAGGACTTCGGCGCCCTGCTGGCAGCCCTCGATCGCGGGGTCGCGCTGCCGGACCAGGCGGCGTACGACGCCCACCGGCGCGCCCTCGACCCCGGCTGGCTGAGGGCCTTCCATGCGCGCTTCTACGAGGAACGTGCCGCGCTCGCCGAGCGGGACCCCTCGGGCTGGCTCGCGCTGAATCCACCCTACGCGCCCTTCCTCGCGCTGCTCCGGCGGCGCGCCGGCCCGGTCCGCTACGCGATCGCCACCGCGAAGGATCACGCGTCGGTCGAGCGCCTGCTGGCGGCGTGGGGTGCGCGCGACCTCTTCGACCCGGCGCTCGTGCTCGACAAGGAGACCGGGGTCTCGAAGCGCGCGCATCTCGAGACGCTCGCGGCGCGCCTCGCCCTGCCCTTCGCCGCGCTCACCTTCGTCGACGACAAGGTGAACCACCTGGACGACGTCGGCGGCCTCGGCGTCCGGGGTGCGCTCGCCGCCTGGGGCTACAACGGGCCGCGCGAGCACGCGCTGGCCCGCGCGCGAGGGCACCTCGTCTGCACGCTCGAGGACGCAGAGGCGCAGCTATTTGCGTAGGGATCGCGCGCGGCGGTTGCCAAGCGTCAGTAGTAGGATCTAGCTTGGTGGTACCCCCCACCAGTCAGGAGCTCGCATGGACCCCGGCTTCCGGATGCACGCCGAGCGCACGCCCAATCCGAACAGCATCAAGTGGGTGCTCGGACAGGCGATCGCGCCGGAGGGCCAGAGCGCGCAGTTCGACGCCGCACCGCCCGCCGACGTGTCGCCGCTCGCGGCAAAGCTCTTCTCGGTGCCGGGCGTGGTCGGCGTCTTCATCGCCTCGCATTTCGTCACCGTCACGAAATCCGACGATGTCGAGTGGACGGACGTCGCGCAGCCGCTCGTCGACGCAATCAAGTCGGTGGTCGGTTCGGGCGATCAGGCCCTGGGGCCCGCCTACGTGGCGAAGCCGACCGGGGCCGAGGGTGACATCGCCCTTCGCATCCAGGAGATCCTGGAGCGCGAGATCCGCCCGGCGGTCGCGATGGACGGCGGGGACGTGATCTTCGCGGGCTACCGGGACGGACGGGTCGAGCTCTACATGCAAGGCTCGTGCAGCGGATGTCCGAGCTCCCGGGCCACGTTGAAGTTCGGGATCGAGGCCCGGCTGCGGGAGGCGATTCCGGAGGTGGTGGAGGTCGTCGCGGTCTAGGCCGTGCGACGCGAGCCCCTCGAAGGCCGCGTGCCGACCCCCCATCCGGCACCCGGCGACGAGGGCGGCAAGGTAGAAGCAGCGGAGCGGACGACCAGGGCAGGAACCCGAAGGCACCGGACGCGATCCAACTGACCGGCAGATGTGGCAGGGGCCCGGCGGGCCCAGGCGGACGGCCTGACGGGGCGCGAGATGCGAGGGGAGCCGTCGGTCCTGTGGGACCGGAGCTGTTGGACCCAGATGTGTTGGACCCAGATGCGATGGGGGGTGCCCGGTGGTCCGGGGCGAGCATGATTTCTCCGAATCCGAGCCGAACGGCTCCGAGCCGCGCCGAAGCGCGGGCGGGCCGACGCTGCTGAAGCGCCGCGAGCCGATCCGCCGCGCGCGCGGACGCGTCGGCATGCGACCGCGTGGCTACGCGACGATCTTCGCCCTCTCCTTCGGCCTGACCTTCACCGGCTCGCTGATCGCACGGGCCGTTCACGGCTCGAGCGATCGCGTGGCGTCTGCCGCCGCGCCGAGCGTCGCCGCACCGCCGCTCCCCGAGGACGCCCCGCTCAGCGCGGATTCGCGCCCGAGCGACGCGACCGCCCCCGCCGTCGTGGCCGAGGCCGCCCCCAGCGCGCCGGCGCTGGTCTCCCCGACGCTGCCCGGTGTCCCGGACGCGGTGCTGGCGCATCTGCCCGACGCCCGCGCTCTCGTCGCCGCGGCCGGCATCCCGAAGGCCGTGCCCGCATCGACCCTTCCTCCCTCCGACCCGCTGGTGGAGCAGCTCGCCGGCGACGCAGGCCCGTTGCAGGTCGAGTACACCCTCGACGGCGCGCTCACGCGCCGCGTGGTCGACCTGCTGCGCACGCGCCGCGTCCCGCTCGCCCACGTGATCGTGATGGATCCGGCTGACGGACGCGTGCTCACCTACGTCTCGTCCGACCCCGAGCACTTCCCGGCGAGCCGCACCTACCCCGCGGCGTCGCTCATCAAGGTCGTGACGGCGGCCGCGGCGCTGCATCACGACCGGCCCCGGGCGGAGCAGCCCTGCCAGTTCCTCGGGAGCCCGTACGTGCTGACGCCCGCCCGCGTGAACCCCCCGCGCGGCGGCCAGACCGTGAGCCTCGAGCGGGCGCTCGCGACCTCGAACAACCAGTGCTTCGCCCAGCTCGCCGTGCACGCGCTCGGCAACGCGGCGATGACCGACGCGATCCTGCGCTTCGGCTTCCTGCAGCCGCCGGCGCCGGGCCACGACGCCGGCCACATCGATCCCGGCACCGACGCCTACGATCTCGGGAAGCTCGGCTGCGGCCTCGCGGGAACCTGGATCACGCCGCTGCATGCGGCGCAGCTCGCCGCGACCCTGGCCGACGGCCGCCTGGTGCAGCCCCGCTGGATCGAGCGCGTGACCGACGGCGAGGGCCGCGAGCTCGCGCTGCCCGGCGCGCGCGCGCCGCGCCAGGTGATGACGCCCGGCCTCGCGGCCGAGCTGCGCCAGATGCTGATCGAGACCACCGAGAGCGGCACGGCGCGGCGGGGCTTCCGCTCGCGACGCGGGGGGAGCCGGCTCGGCCCCGTGCGCGTCTCCGGCAAGACGGGAAGCCTCTCGGGCCCGGATCCGGCGGGCCGCTACGAGTGGTTCGCCGGCGTTGCGCCCGCGGACGACCCGAAGGTCGCGATCGCGGTCGTCGTGGTGCAGCAGCGCCGCTGGTCGATGCACGCCTCGCAGGTCGCCGGCGAGGTGCTCGAGGACGTGTTCTGCGGCGCCGGGGGCTGCCGCCCGGAGCCGCGGTTCCGGACGGCGAAGCACGCGCCCGAGGAGCCGCCCGCGAGCGAGCGCGCGGCGTCGGCGCGCCCGCCGCGGCCGTCCGTACACGGCTCCGTGTCCGCCGGGAATCCGAACGCCGGCTGATCCGCCTCCAGACCGCGTCGCGTGACGCCGCGGCGCCGGCGCGCCGCTTGCAATGTCGGCGTGGCACCCGGTCCCGGGGAGCCCGCCGATGGCCCGCATCGCCGTCCGGCATGCCGTCGCCTCGCGTCCGTCCACCGCCTCCCGCCGGTCCTTTGCTGCGCCGCGCGCGCTCGCCCTCGCCGCTGCGCTCGGCGCCGTCTCCGCCTGCACCACCCGCGTGCTCCCGCTCTCGGCGCAGGCCGGCAGCACGGTCGCGGTCGCGATCGGCGGCGACGCCACCCAGGGCGACTTCCTCGGCTACGGCGGGGCATGGCTCGCGAGCTCGGGCCTCGCGGACGACCAGCGTGGCGAGCTCGTCTTCGCGCTGGTGCCGGCCGCGGGCCCGGAGCGCCCCCTGCGCACGCTCTTCGTGACGCGGGCCTTTCCCGACCCCGCGTCGGAGGCGGCGCTCACGGATACGGTCGACCCGGACGCGCCCTTCCCGCTCGGGCTCTCCCAGACGCTCGCTGTGCTCGAGATCCCCGCCGACACTCCGCCCGGTCGCTACCGGGTCGACGCTCGCCGGCGTCGACGTGCGCCGGGCGGCGGCTTCACGGAGCTGCCCGCCCCGCTCCTCCGCACCGACCTCGACGTGCTCCCTGCCGCGGTCGGCGCCGTCACCGGGCGCCCGAACCGCCCGGAGTTCGCGGTCGACACCAACGTCTTCGATCTCACCCCCCGGCTCCCGCGCGTGGTGCCGAACCCGAAGCTCGTGCTCGCCTTCGCCGACCGACGGCCGTCGGCCGCGCACCTCGTGCTCGACTACCCGCCCACGAAGGTCGAGATCCGCGGCGCGTTCGAGGATCACCACACGGGCCGCCGCTCCATGCTGTCGTGGCGGGACGACCCCGAGGCGGGACGCCTGACGATCGACTTCGTCGACCCCACAGCGAGCGTGTCCGCGCTCGGTGTCGCCTTCCGCCTGCGCGATGCGGCGGCGTACGGGATCGCCGCGCCCGGCGATTTCCGGCTGGCCCGATCGGTGCTCTACGACGCCGCGGGCGCCGTCGCCGCGGGGAACGTGCGTCTCGGCCCGATCCGCTGACGCAGCCCTCGATCCCACCCCCCGCCCTCCCCGTCCGCTCGTCGCTGGCCCCTGCCTCGCCCCGCCGAGGACCGCTCCATGCGCATCCGACGCTCGACCCGCGTCCGCCTCGTCGCCGCGCTGCTCGCGCTCGAGATCGCCGCCGACACGCCGTCGGCTCACGCGCTTCCCGTCGACGGCTCCACCTTCCTCGGCGATCGCGGCATCGTGGCCGATCTGCGGCCCTCCGGCGGCATCGTCAGCGCGGAGCTCTTCGCCGGCGCCGCGAGCTATGCGCTGCCGCTCGAGCTGCCGCCGGGCACCGGCGGGCTCACGCCGTCCCTCGTGCTTCGCTACGGGAGCGGGTCCCGCGAGGAATCCTGGGTGGGCGCGGGCTGGTCCCTGGGCCTGCCCACGATCACGCGCTCGCTGCGGCGCGGCGTGCCGCGCTACGACGACGGGGATCGCTTCGAGCTCGACGGCCAGGAGCTCGTGCCCGTTCCGGGAGCGCCCGGCCGCTTCCGCACGCGCCGCGAGACCTTCCTCCGCATCGAGCGCGAGGCCGACGGCAGCTTCACGGTGCGACAGAAGGACGGCGTCTGGCTCCGCCTCGGCACGGGCGCCGAGTCGCGCGTCGAGGACGGGCCCGAGCGCACGTTCCAGTGGCTCACGGCGGAGATGCACGATCCCCTCGGCAACGCGTTTGCGGCGCGCTGGGACCGGCGCGACCCGGGCACCGCGTACCTCGTGGAGCTCCGCTACACGCTGCGGCGCGACGCGAGCGGTGCGCTCCGGAGCCTCGACGGCGATCCCGGGCGCGACCGCGTCGTGCGCTTCGAGCTCGAGCCGCGCCCCGACGTCGCATCGACTCGTCTCGCGGGGCTCGAGCGCACGCTGCGGCACCGGCTGCGTGGCGTCGAGGTGCGCGCAGCGGGCGGGCTCGTGCGGCGCTGGCGGCTCTCCTACGAGCGGAGCCCCGACTCGCAGCGCTCGCTCCTGGTCTCGATCGCGCTCTCCGGCGCAGACGCCGACGCGGCGAGCCCGACGCCGCCGTGGGTCACGCGCTTCCGCTACCGCACCAACGCGCCGGGCGTCGAGGCGGGCTGGGCGCCCGACCCGGCCTGGGCCGCGAGCTGGCCCCAGTCCCTCGCCCTGGTGCAGGCGAGCGGCCGCGATCGGGGCGTGCGCATCGCCGACGTGGACGGCGACGCCCTGCCCGACCTGATCCGCGCCTACGGTTTCAACCCGGGTGACGGACGCGACGTCGTCTCGTCGAGCGACAGCGGCGTCTACCTCTCGACGGGCGCCGGCTTCGCGTCGCGCCCGAGCCCGCGCTACCCGCTGCCCTACGCGACGGGCGTCAGCGGCAACCGGATCCCGCTCAGCTTCGCAATGCAGTTCCCGACCGGTCTCGCCTGGGGAACCGGCATGACGCCGATCGATGTCACGGGCGACGGTCGCGTCGATTTCATCGGCACCGTCGGCTTCGCGTCCGGCACCTTCTCGAGCTACCTGGGCCCCCTCGAGCAGAGCCACCAGGGGCCCTGGTGCGCCTCCACCGCGAACGGCTTCTCCTGTCTCCCGCCCACGGATCACTACACGGATCACGGTCTCTACATGGCGTACCAGGGCGACGCCATGAACTTCGTGACCATGCAGCCGTCGTTCGTCTTCGCGGGCGGCAACAGCCAGTTCGCCGACGTGGACGGCGACGGCCTGGTCGACGTCGTCGTGCGCGGCAGCGATCGCTTCTTCCCTCCGGGGCCGTCCCGCCCGCTCTGCACCCTGGCGCACAGCGTCTCGTACGTCGTCCGCAACCTCGGCGGACTGCACTTCGAGCGGCTCCCGATCGATCCCGAGCTGCGGGACTTCGACACCGACTGCGATCGGCAGCGCGCGGTGATCTCGTCGGACTACCAGACCTGCCGGTTCCGCCCGAGCAATCCCGTCGCCTGCCAGCCCTGGATCGCGCACACGCAGACGGATTTCGTTCCGAGCCCGATCGACGGCAAGACGTGGCTGCTCGCCGGCTACCGCGACCGAGGCGTCGCGGAGCTCGATCTCGACGGCGACGGCCTCGCCGACGTCGTACAAGCGTACGATCACGGTGTGCCCCCGCGTCGCAACACCTTCCTCGGCGACGGACGGAAGGGCTACGTCAGCACGCCCGCGTGGAACCTTCCCACAGCGATCACGGAGCACGACTCTCCGGGGCCCGAGAACCCGCACAGCGAGGGCGCATCGCGCGACCTCGGCCTCCGCTTCGCCGACGTGAATGGCGACGGGCGCATCGACCTGGTGAAGGCGGACTGGCGATCGCAGTCGGTCTGGCTCAACGCGGGCCTCGACGCCTCGGGCGCGTCGCCCTGGCGCGTCCCGCCGCCAGGGAGCTGGCAGCTTCCCCCCGAGGTCCGCTTCGTCGACGGCGAGTACCGCGACACCGGGACGCGCCTGGTCGATCTCGACGGCGACGGGCTGCCCGAGATCGTGCGCGCCCAGGGCTCGACGATCGAGGTCTGGCGCAACCTCGGTGCGGTGCCCGACCTGCTCGTCGAAGTCACGGAGCCGCTCGGCGGCCGGACCCTCCTCTCCTACACGCCGTCGACGCGCTTCGACCACCGCGGCGACGACGACGCGCCCGACCTGCCGCGCACGCTTCCGCTGCTGACCCGGATCGAGACGGACGACGCGCTCGGCGGACGCAGCGTGCGCACGCTCTCCTACGCCGGCGGGAGATTCGAGCCGAAGCGTCGCGAGCTGCGCGGCTTCCGGACGGTCACCGAGAAGCTCGCCGACGGCACGCGCACGCTCACGCGCTTCCACCAGAGCGAGACGCTGAGCGGTCTCGTCGAGTCCGTCGTGCGCCAGGACCCGGCGGGCGCAACCTGGCTGGAGACCCGGTACGAGTACACGAGCGACGACGGAAAGGAGCCCTTCGTCGTGATGCCGGCGGCGGTGACGCGCATCGCGTGGGACGGCGGCAGCGTCCCTCGCCGCACCCGCACCGAGTGGCGCTACGACGGCGGGGGTCCGATCGTGCTCGGCAATCGCACGGCGACGATCGAGCTCGGCGAGGTCGACGCCGCGAACCGCGACCTCGTGCCCGCCGACACGCGGAGCAGCGTCTTCAGCTACGCGTCCGAGAACGTGGCGCTCCATCTCGCGGACCGGGTGACACGGACGCAGCTCGTCGCCGGCCTGCCCGGCGCCGGCCCCGTCCTGCGCGAGACGCGGCTCTTCTACGACGGCGCGAGCACGCCGGACGCGATTCCGACGCGCGGTCTCGTCACGCAGCGCACGGACGTGCTCGGCGAGGCAGGGCGTCCCGACCCGACCACGCGCTTCGCCTACGACGGCTACGGGAACCTGGTTGCGTTGCTCGACCCGCGCTTCGCCGCGGGCGACGGCGGTGGCTTCACGCTCTTCGAGCACGATCCCCTCTTCCACACCTTCCGCAGCGCGATCGTGAACCCGCTCGGCCAGCGCACCGAGCTCGGCTACGCGCCGGATCCCTCCTGCGCGGGCACCGCGCCTCCCGGGCTCGGGCTCGTCTCGCGGGAGGTCGGACCGAACGAGCGCGCAGCCGGGACCGCGCGCGTGCGTTGCTACGACGCGTTCGGCCGGATCCAGAGCGAGCGCTCGCCGGACGGCGCAGGCCTGCGTCTCTGGGGCTACGACGACCGGCCGGGGCTGGGCGCGCTGCTGCGGCTCGAGCGCACGACGAGTGGCGGCGCACTGCGCAGCGAACGCATCACGCTCGACGGCCTCGGGCGGCCGGTGGCCACGCGCAGCCTGCGGGCGAGCGGACCGCCCGTGCTCGCGTTCACGTTCTACGACGCGCTCGGACGCGTCGCCGCGCGCAGCGCACCGTACTTCGAGGGCGAGGTGGCACCGTTCACGGTCTACGGGTACGACCCGCTGGGTCGGCTCGCGACGACGACGCTTCCGGGCGCCGGTCGCACCTGGCGCGTGGAGCGGACGCCGTGGAGCGAGCGGATCATCGATCCGCTCGGAAGCGCCGTCGAGCAGCAGCGTGACGCCTACGACCGCCTCGTCGCCGTGCTCGAGAACGATGGCGACCGATCCCGCACCACGCGCTTCGCCTGGTCCGCGGCGGACGAGCTCGTCGCCGCCACCGATCCGGCCGGGAATCGCGCCGAGCTCGTCTACGATGCCCTCGGGCGGCGACGCCTGCTGCGCGATCCCGATCTCGGTCTGGTGCGCACCGAGTACGACGCGAACGGCAACGAGGTCGAGCAGGTCTCCGCCGCCGGTCGCGTGACGATCGCGTACGACAGCCTCGACCGGCCGCTCGAGCGCCGGCTCGACGGCGCGGTGGAGGCCCGCTTCGGCTACGACGCGGCGTGGCTCGGCGTCGGCCGCCTCGCCTGGCGCGAGGACGCCGCGGGTCGACACACGGTCGTGACGTACGACGGCGAAGGCCGTCCCCGCGTCGAGACCGACACGCGCGGCGCGAGCACGCTCGCCTTCGTCACCGCATACGATCCGCTGGGCCAGCCGTCCGAACGGCTGTACCCGACCGGCGAGCGCGTCCTCTGGCAGCACGACGCCGCGGGGCTCCTGACGGGGATCGAGGCCGGCGGCGTGGAGGTGGCGAGCGCGATCGCCTGGAGCGCGGACGGCGCGCTCGCGAGCTGGCGCGCGGCGAACGGCGTCACCTGGACCGCGCGCCGCGACGCCACGACGCGGCTCCCCGCCGAGATCCGCGTGCTGAAGGACGGGAACGCCCTCGAGTCCCTCCGCTTCGCCTTCGACGCGGCGGACCGGATGCTCCGGCTCGACGACGAGCGCGAGCCGTCGCGCAGCCGGAGCTTCGTTCACGACGCCCTCGGCCGGCTGCGCTCGGCGGAGGGCCCCTACGGCCCGGGGCTCGCGCGCCGCCGGCTCCACTACGCCTACGACCTCGCGGGAAGCCTGGTCTGCAAGGACGCCGCCGACCTCGCCGGATGCGCCGGCGGCATCTCGCTGCTGCACCCGGCGCCGGGCGAGCCGCGCCCCCACGCGGCCACGAGCGTGGACGGCGTCCCTGCCATCTACACCGCCGCCGGACATCTCGAGAGCCTCGGCGACCGTCGCTACGGCTACGACGTCCTCGGACGGCTGACCCACGTGAGCGAGGCGGGGCGTCTCGCCCAGTTCCACGTCTTCGACGCGGGCGGGGCGCGCGCGCAGACGGTCGATCTCACCGCGAGCCGGGTGCGCACGCGCTTCGCCGTCGGCGACGACTTCGAGTGGGATTTCGAGCGCCGGCAGGCGCGGGTGCACGTCTTCCTCGGCGGCGGCCCGATCGCAACGCGCGCGACGCCCTTCGACGGCGGCGCCTCGCTCGCCGGCGCGAGCGGCGGAGCGCTCCCGACCCCGTCCGGAATGCCGGAGGGCGCAGCCGCGCCGCTCCTCGCGCTCGGCGCCGCCATCGCGACGCTCGCGCTCCTGCGCCGGAAAGGCGAGCTGCAGCCTCTCCTCCGCCCGACCGTCTCCGGCGTCACGGCGATCGCCTTCGGCCTCGCGACCAGCCTGCCCGCGCGGGCCCTCGCCCCCGACGGCGACCTGAACCGCGACCGACGTCTCGATGCCGCCGACGCGCTGCTCGCCTGGGAGATCGCGCGCGGGGCGCGTGCGCCGACACCCGACGAGCTCGCCCACGGCGACCTCGCGCCCCTCGGCGCCGCGCCGGAGAGCCCGAGCGAGATCGATCCGGGCGACGTCGCGATGCTGTGGCGCGCGCTCTCGGGCCACGACGTCGACGGCGACGGCATCGCCTCGGACGACGAGCTCGCGCTCGGCACGAGCCCCTTCTCGTCGGACAGCGACGGCGACGCCCGATCGGATGCGCGCGAGCGGATGGAGGGCACGGACCCGACGGATCCCGACACCGACGGCGACGGCCGGCCCGATGGCGCGGACTCGGACCCGCGACGCGGCATCGTGTATCGACAGCTCGATCCGCTCGGCAGCCCTCTCGTCGTCACGCGCGACGACGGCGGCGTGCTCGCGCGCCCCCTCTACCGCCCCTTCGGCGACCCGGTGCCGGGCGCCGCGACCGGCGCCCACCCCTCGGAGCCCGGGTTCGACGGCCGCCGCTTCGAGGCCGGCATCGGGCTCTACGACTACGGTGCGCGCTTCTACGACCCGCGCCTCGGGCGCTTCGTCCAGGCCGACAGCGCCCTCGCGGATCCCCTCGAGCCGGGCGCCTGGAACCGGTACGCGTACGCAGCGCAGGATCCCCTGCGGCGCGTCGATCCGACCGGTCACTCGAGCGTGTTGGCGACGCTGTTCGGCCTCGCCGCCGGCGCTCTCGCCGCCGGGAGCTGGGCCCGGGGCGAGTCCGGCGGCGAGGCCGTCCTCGGCGGCCTGCTGAACCTCTTCACCGGGGCCGGCGGCATCCGCGTCGGGGTCCGCTCCGACGGCGCGATCGCCTCCGACATCGGCTACATCCCGACCATCCGCTGGCTGCCCGGCCAGGACACCAAGCCGGCCGCGCAGCAGGTGACGCAGCTTCGGGTCATGACCACCGCGGAGCTCCGCTTCGGGGACATCCTGCTCACCAACGACGGAGGGCTCTCCACGGCGATCTCGAAGCTGCAGTACCACGGCTTCGGGCACGCCCTGTTCGTGCTGCACGCGGACGCATTCAGCGTGGTCGTTGCGTCGTCCGACGATCGGGGCCGCTACATCGAGAACAGCATGGATCCGGCGGTGGGTGGACGGAGGTGGGCGGTGCTGCGGACGCGGGAGACGCTCGACGAAGGCCGGGTAGATGCGTATGTCGCGGATCTGAAGCTCAGGGGCGGGCTGAACGGCGGCATCCGCCAGTATCTCGGAAACGGCGGAGGAAACGTGTGCTCGTCCTTCGCCGCGGATCTCTATCGTGTCGGAGACGGCAAGCGGATCCCACCGGGTGCATTCAACTTCGTGACGCCGGATGAGCTCGTTCGATACCTCGGTCCCCCGATCGGACAGATCTACATCCCCCGTCATCAGGAGATCCGGAATGCGCCCGCGGCTCGTTGATCGCCTGCGCTGGTGCGTCTTCCTGCTCATGTTGGCGCCGAGCGCCTGCGATCTGCGCTCGGATCGCGAGCGGTTCCGCGACGCTTGCGGGCCTGGCCCCTGGAACGTGCGATCGGCCAGGCCCAAGGTCTTCGAGATCGCCTTCCGCGATCCTGGACGCCTGGCTGTGATCTGGCGCTGGGGAAAGACGCATCCCTGGCACGACGGCACGATCGTCATCAGCGACGCGACGAGGACGCGCGTGCTCGAGATCGACCGCCCGAGCCGTCTGCAATGGATCGGCGCCAATCGTCTGCTCTACCAGCGCTCGCCGCGTGATGAGTCAGAGCCGCGCGGCGGTCCGTTCATCGCCGACCTCGAGGGCCACGTCGTGCGCGACTTCGCCGCGCCCGAGCGCCTCGAAAGCCCGATCGTGTCGCCCGACGGACGATGGATCGCGAACACCCACTGGGACGAGCACGGAAAGAGCACCTTCGAGGTGCTGCCGTTCGACGGCCCGTTGACGCCGATCGGCACCCGTGACGACCTCAGTCGGGCGGTCTGGAGTCCCGACTCGAAACAGCTCGTCGCCGGCCGCTTCGCCTTTCCGCGGGACATGCCCCGCGGCATCTACACCCGCGCGGTCCTGGTACCACTCGACCTGTCGAGCGAGGAGCCCCTGCGCGAGAACCGCGAGAGCGACGCGCTCGGCTACAACGAGGTCGGCGCCGAGTGGTGGGCCCCCGACGGGATCTACGGGATCGGCAACGGCGTCCTCCAACGCTGCGATCCCGCCGGCTCCGGCTGCGTGGTGGTGTACCGGCCGAAGGTCGAAGGCTCGCTGCGCGGCGTCACGCCGGGGCCCGAGGGCATCGCCTACCTCCTCGTCAACGAGGAGGATCCGTGCTTCCTTGAGACCGGCGCGCGGGAGATCCACCGCCTCGAGCTCGGGACGGGGCGGACGGAGCGCCTGCTGCGCACGCCCGACGGCGTGATGCTGGACGGGATCGACTGGGTGGACGTGCCCGACGTGGAGCCGCCGGTGGAATCTCCCGCCGCGAGCCGCAAGGAGAGATGAGCATGCTGGCCGTGATCGCGACCCTCGAGGTGAAGGAAGGCAAGGAGAGCGAGTTCGAGGCGGTGATGAAGGAGCTCGCGGCGAAGACGCTGGCGAACGAGTCGGGCTGCAAGATGTACGCGCTCCACAAGAAGGCGCCGCGCACCTACGTGATGCTCGAGCGCTACGTGGACCGCGGGGCGCTCGCGACGCACTCGGCGTCCGAGCACTTCAAGTCGATGATGCCGCGCCTGACGCCCTGCCTCGCGGGCGCGCCGAAGATCGAGACGATGGAGGAGGTCGCGTAGCGACCTCGCCGCTTCACGGCTCCGGGGCGACGGCGGTCGCCGCCGGAGCCGCGGCCGTCGCCGCCGGCCATGCGACCGCGAGGCCGGCGATCGCGAGCGCTGCGCCAGCGAGCGCCGCGCTCGCGGCGCCGACACCATTCGATGGCGAGAGCCCGAAGGCGCCCGTCGCGAGCGCGAAGGCGTTGTTCGTCACGTGGGCCAGGATCCCGGCGCGGATCGTGCCGGTCGCTTCCGCCATGGCGCCCAGGTAGAGGCCGAGGCCGAACGCGGCGACGCCGTGGACCGGGTCGCCGTGCAGAAGCCCGAAGACGAACGCCGAGACGAGCAGGCCGACCCTGCGGCCGAATCGCTGCGCAAGCCCGCGCTGGATCCAGCCCCGTGCGAAGATCTCCTCGCCGATCCCCGCCGCCGCCGCCGCACCGGCGAGGAGCAGCAGGAGCTCCGGTCCGCGCGCGCCCACCACGATCGCGTCGATCCGCTCGAGGGCGCTCCCTGCGTCGAGACCGGCGATCCGGATCGCGCCGTCCAGGGCCTGCGACAGGCCGACGAGGCCGGCGACGAGGAGCGCGGTGCGTCCGAGCGGGAGGCGGCCCGGGCCGAGACCGAGCCGCTCCCGCAGCGGCTCGGGCGCGCGCACGGCGAACGCAACCGCGACGAGCACGAGGAAGAGCGACGTGGACCCCGCGTCGAGGGCGAGCCCGCTCGCAGACTCGCCGAGCGGCAGCACGACGCGCGGAGCCAGGACGAGCGTCGCGAGCGCACCCGCCGCGGCGACGAGCGAGAGACCGGCCTTCGGCGTCACACCCCCTCCTCCGACGACAGACTACCGCGCGGTCCCGCGCGCGGTGCGACGCGCCTGCTAGGATCGCGACGTGGACGAACATCCGCTCGCACCGGGCTTCCTCGTGGCGATGCCGCAGCTCCTCGACCCGAACTTCCGTCGTGTCGTGGTGCTCCTCGTGCACCACGACGAGAACGGAACGTTCGGCCTGGTGTTGTCGCGCGAGGCGGAGATCGAGACCGGTGCGCTCTGCGAGTCGCTCGACATCGAGTGGTCCGGCCGGGGCGACGCCAAGGTCGGCTGGGGCGGCCCGGTGCAGCCCAACACCGGCTGGCTGCTGCTCGGCGCGGATGTGAGCCACCCCGAGGACGAGGCCGAGGACGAGGCAACGGAGCTCCTGCCCGGGCTCCACTTCGCGGGCACGCTTGCGACGCTTCGGCGTGTCGCCGCGGCGCCCCCGGCGCGCGTCCGCATCCTGCTCGGCTACGCCGGCTGGGCGCCGGGACAGCTCGAAGCCGAGCTCGCCCAGGGCGCATGGCTGCTCGCGAACGCGAGCGCCGACGACGTCTTCGACGTCGCGCCCGAGGATCTGTGGGAGCATGTGCTGCGCTCCCTGGGCCTCGATCCCGCTTCGCTGGTCGCGACGCCCGGCGTGCACTGACCGCCGCGCGGCCCGCACGTGCCGCAGCTACGGATGCAGCCCCATCGCGCAGCCGTCCTTGCGCCGGTCGCTCGCACCGACGAGCGTCCCGTCGCGCTCGCGCGCGATCGCCTGCCCGCCCCCGAAGCGATCGGCGTGGACGGCGCCGGGAGGCACGACCTCGTGCCCGCGCTCCGTGAGCGCGTCGGCGAGACGGCCGCCCTCGCGCACGCGTAGCTCCGGCGACTCGATCAGCACCTCGAGCCCGCCGAGCCAGCGGAAGCGCGGGCGGTCGAGGGCCTCCTGCGGGTTGAGCCCGTGGTCCACCAGGTTCGCGACGAAGGCGGCGTGCGCCTGGGGCTGGATGTCACCACCCATGATGCCGAACGCGAGCCATGGCTCGCCGTCGCGCAGCAGCATCCCTGGAATGATCGTGTGTAGCGGGCGCTTGCCCGGCCCGAGGGCGTTCGGATGCGCGTCCTCCAGGCGGAAGCCCGCGCCACGATTCTGGAGCACCACCCCGGTGTCACCGCAGCCGACCCCCGAGCCGAAGGCGCCGAACAGGCTCTGGATGAACGACACGAGGTTGCCCTCGGCGTCGGCTGCGCAGCAGTAGACGGTGTCGCTGCCCCAGCCCGCAGCGACGCCCCGCAGCGCATGGTGCGAGATCTGGAACGCGCGCTTCGCGACGTAGTCGGCGTCGGTCAGGCGCTTGAGCGGGAGCCGCATCGCGTCGGGGTCGGCGAGGTGCGCGTCGCGGTCGGCGAACGCGAGCTTCACGGCCTCGATGCGGCGGTGCCAATCGAGCGCGGAGTCGATCGGCGCCTCCGCTGCATCGAGCTCGTTCAGGATCGCGAGGGTCTGGAGCGCGGTCACGCCCTGGCCGTTCGGCGGGAGCTCCGCGACGTGGACCGTGCGATAGCGGACCTGGAGCGGCTCGACGAGGTCGCTGGAATGGCTCGCGAGATCGTCGTGGACGAGCAGGCCGCCTGCATCGCGCGCGCCGGCGACGATCGCGTCGGCGACCGGGCCGGTGTAGAAGCCAGCGGCGCCGCGGTCGGCGATCGCCTGCAGGGTGCGCGCGAGCCGCGGGTTGCGGAAGGTCTCGCCTGCGCGGGGCGCGCGGCCCTCCGGCGCGAAGGTCGCTCGCGCGGCGTCGTTTCGCAGCGTGCCGCCCGCGACGCAGAGGCCCCAGTGGTGCGCCACGACCTCCGTCACCGGGAAGCCGTCGCTCGCGGCGCGAATGGCGGGGCCGAGGACCTCGCCCAGGGGAAGCGCACCGTAGCCCTTCGCGAGCGTCTCCCAGGCGTGCACGGCGCCCGGGACGGTCACGGCCAGGGCGCCGCTCGCGGGCATCGCGGCGAGACCGCGCGCCCGGTAGGCCTCGATCGTCGCGGCGGCCGGCGAGCGCCCGCTGCCGTTCAGCCCGACGAGCCGGCCTTCGCGCGCCGACCAGAACAGCGCGAAGGCGTCGCCGCCGAGGCCCGTCTGCATGGGCTCGACCACGCACAGCGCAGCGGCCATCGCGAGGGCGGCGTCGATCGCGTTGCCGCCGCGGCGGAGCATCTCGAGGCCGGCGGCCGCCGCGAGGGGCACGCTCGCGGCGACCATTCCACCGCGCGCCAGCACGCACGAGCGCTCGCTACGCCAGGGCGAGTCGGTTCCGCGCAGGCTCGACAACATCGCGCGCATCCTAGCAGTCCCGACGACGGCGCCGGCGGCGCATCGCGGGCCGCTCCCGTATGCTGCGCGAGTGACTGGCCGCGCGATCGACTCGCCCGCTGACCTCTCCGCCACGCCGTCCCTCGTCGTCGCCGATGCGCACGTCCACGTGCACGATTGCTACGACCCGGCGCGCTACTTCGCTGCTGCCTACGCGAACCTTGCCTCCGCGGCGCGGGGCGAAGCCTTCCGCGGCGCGCTGCTGCTCTCGGAAGGCGCAGGCGAGGACTTCTTCGGCCGCGCGCGGGCGCTCGCGGCGCGCGGCGAGGCGCTCGGGGGCTGGCGCTTCGAGGCCACGGCCGAAGCCGAGTCGCTGACGGCGTCGCGCGGCGACTCGAGGCTCCACCTGATCGCAGGCCGGCAGGTCGCATGCGCCGAAGACCTCGAAGTGCTCGCGCTGGCGACGCCGGAGCGGATCGCCGACGGCCGCCCGATTCGCGACGTGCTGCGCTGGGCGCGCGACGCCGGCGCGCTTCCCGTGATCCCCTGGGGCGCCGGGAAGTGGCTCTTCGCGCGCGGCGCGCTGCTCCGCACGCTGCTCGACGAGTCCCGCGGCGCGGAGCTCTACCTCGGCGACGAGAGCGGCCGGCCCGTGTTCTGGCCGAAACCGCGTCATCTCGCCGAGGCGGCGGCCCTCGGCGTGCGCAACCTGCCCGGCACGGATCCCCTCCCCTTCCCGCACGAGACCGAGCGCGCGGGCAGCTTCGGCTTCCGGCTGCGGCTGCCCCCGGACGCGCGCTTCGACACCGCGAAGCCGGCGGCGTCGATCCGCGGGGCCGTGCGCGCCGGCGCGGCGATCGAGCCCTTCGGCCGGCTCGAAGGCCCGCTGCGCTTCCTGCGCAACCAGGTGGCGATGCAGCTCCGCAAGCGCCGCCGACCCCACGCCGCGACCGCCTGATCCGATGTGCGGCATCGCCGGCATGGCGTTCGAGGGACGCCGGCGCGACGAGACGCCCGACGAGGCGCTGCTCCGCCGCATGGTCGACACCCTGCTGCACCGCGGGCCCGACGGCTCGGGCCTGTTCGCCGCCCCCGGCGCAGGCCTCGGCATGCGCCGCCTCGCGGTGATCGACGTCGAGGGCGGACGGCAGCCGATGTCGAACGAGACCGGCGAGATCACCGTCGTCTTCAACGGCGAGATCTACAACCACCGCGAGCTCCACGCCGAGCTCGAGCGCAAGGGACACCATCTCGCGACGCGAAGCGACACCGAGGTCATCCCGCACCTCTACGAGGAGCACGGCGTCGGGTTCCTCGAGCGGCTGAACGGGATGTTCGCGATCGCGCTCTGGGACGCGCCGCGGCGCCGCCTGCTGCTCGCCCGCGACGAGATCGGCGTGAAGCCGCTCTACTGGGCCCGCCGCGACGGACGGCTCTGCTTCGGCTCCGAGCCGAAGGCGATCCTCGCGGTCGGCGGCAGCGCGCGCGAGATCGATCTCGTCGGCCTCGACCAGCTCCTGACCTTCGAGTACACGGCGAGCCCGCGAACGCTCTTCCGCGACGTCCACAAGCTGCCGCCCGGAGGCTGGCTCGTGTTCCAGGACGGCGCGATCGAGACCGGCTCGTGCTTCGCGTGGCCGAGCGACGCCGACCGTCGCGGCGATCCGGCGCCGGACGACGCCGACGGCTGGGCGGCGCGCCTGCGCGCGACCCTCGACGCCGCCGTCGAGCGCCAGATGATCAGCGACGTGCCGCTCGGCGCGCTGCTCTCGGGCGGGATCGACTCGTCGATCCTGGTGTCGGCGATGAGCCGCGCGAGCGCGCGGCCGGTGCGCACGTTCTCGATCGGCTTCGCCGACAAGAGCTACGACGAGCTGCGTTACGCGCGCCTCGTCGCGCAGCGCTTCGGCACCGAGCACCACGAGGCCGTGCTCGAGCCGCGCGCGCTCGACCTGGTGGAGCGCGTGATCGGCCAGCTCGACCAGCCGATCGCGGACTTCTCGGTGTTTCCGACCCTGCTCGTGTCCCAGATCGCGCGCCAGCACGTCACGGTCGCGCTCTCCGGCGACGGCGGCGACGAGCTCTTCGCGGGCTACGACGCCTACCTGGCCGACCGGCTCTCGCGGGTCGCGCTCGATCCGCTTCCGCTCCCGGTGCGGCGCGCGCTGCTCGCAGCGGCGGGCTTCGTGCCCGGCTCTCCGGCGAAGAAGGGCCTACGCAACACCATGAAGCGACTGCTCGAGGGAGCCGCGCTGCCTTCGCGCTACGGGCACCAGCGTTGGATGGTCTTCCTCTCGCCCGAGCAGCGCGCCGCGCTCTACCGCCCGGACGTCCTGCGCGCCGTCGAGGGCGAGGCGGAGAAGACGCTCCTCGCCTACCTCGACAATCCCGGCCCCGACCCGCTGCAGCGCGCGATGAACGTGGACCTCCGCTTCTACCTGCCCGAGGACATCCTGCCGAAGGTGGACCTCATGAGCATGGCGGTGTCTCTCGAGGCCCGCGTGCCGTACCTCGACGACGAGGTGGTCCGGCTCGCGCTCCGGATCCCGAGCGCCCTGAAGCTCCGGCGCGGCGTACGGAAGTGGATCCTGCGGCGCGCCTACGCCGACCAGCTCCCGCCGGAGATCCTCGCGCGCGGCAAGGAGGGCTTCAGCATCCCGATGAAGACGTGGCTCACCCAGGAGTGGCGCCCGCTCGTCCACGACCTGCTCGCGCCCGCGGCGCTCGCGCGCGACGGCCTGTTCGAGCCGCGCGCCGTCGCGCGCTTCATCACGGAGCACGAGTCGGGCCGCGCGAACCACAGCCACCTGCTGTGGGCGCTGCTCGTGTTCCAGCTCTGGAAGCGGGCGCACGTCGAGGCGGCGCCGGCATGAAGCGCGACCTCGCGGCGCTCGCGGACCGAGAGCACGACCTCGCGATCGTGGGCGGCGGGATCCACGGCGTCTGCGCTGCGTACGAGGCCGCGTCCCGGGGACTCTCCGTGGCGCTGGTCGAGCGCGGCGACTTCGGCTCCGGCACCTCGTTCCAGAGCCTGCGCGTGATCCACGGCGGCATCCGCTACCTGCAGCACGGCGACCTGCGACGCACGATCGAGTCGCTCCGCGAGCAGCACGCGCTGCTCCGGATCGCGCCGCACCTGGTCGAGCCGCTGCCGACGGCGCTGCCGACGCGGGGCGCGGGCCTGCGCAGCCGGCCGGTGCTCGCCGCCGGCCTCTTCGCCTTCGAGGCGCTCCGCGCGCTCGTGCCCGGGCCGCGCGACCCCGCACGCCGGCCGGCCCGAAGCCGTCTGGTGTCGCGCGACGGGCTGCTCGCGTTCGCGCCGGGCCAACGCACCGACGGCGTGACGGGCGCCGCGATCTGGACCGACGCCCAGGCCTGGAGCTCCGAGCGCCTGCTGCTCGCGTTCCTGCGCAGCGCCGTCGACGCCGGCGCGCTCGTCGCGAACCACGCGCCGGTCGAAGCGTACCTGCGCGCGGGCGACCGTGTCGTCGGCGTGCGTGCACGCGACGCCGAGACCGGCGACGCCGTCGAGATCCGCGCGCGCTGGGTGCTGAATTGCGCGGGCCCCTGGACCGACGCGCTCGCCGCCGCGCTCGGCCGGCCGGCGCCGGAGCAGATCTTCCCGCTCTCGAAGGCGCTGAACCTCGTGGTTCGTCGCACGCCGCCGCCGGTCGCCCTCGCGCTCGAGGGACCGGCCGGCTTCGTCGACCGCGACGCCGTGCTGCGCGCGGGCTCGCGCCTGCTCTTCGCCGTGCCTTGGCGCGGCCTCACGCTGCTCGGCACGAAGCACGTCCCCTGGAGCGGCGACCCCGACGCCTTCGCGATCGGCGAGGACGACGTCGCGGGCCTGCTCGCCGACGTGAACCGCGCGTGGCCCGGCGCGGCGCTGCGCCGGGACGAGGTGATCGGCGTCTTCGGCGGCATGCTGCCGCGACGCCGCGGCACGCGCGCCGACGAGGAGGTGCAGCTCGAGAAAGCCGAGACGCTGGTCGACCACCGCACGACGGACGGGATCGACGGCGTGCTGTCGCTCGTTGCCGTGAAGTGGACGACCGCGCGCGGCGTGGCGCAGGCGGCGATCGACGCGATCGTGCGCCGGCTCGGCCGCGGTGGGCCGTCACGTACGCGCGAGCGCCCGCTCGCAGGCGGCGAGATCGACGACTATGCGAGCTGGATCGAGCGCTCCCGGGCCGTGCCCGCCGTCTCGCAGGTCCCCGCGACTTCGCGCCTTCACGTGATGCGCGGCCACGGAACCCGCTTCGAAGCGGTGCTCGGCCTGGCGCAGCACGACGTCGCGCTCGGCGACCGGCTGGTCCCGGCCTGGCCCACGATCGGCGCCGAGCTCGTCCATGCTGCGCGACACGAAATGGCGCTCCATCTCGACGACGCTCTGCTGCGGCGCACCGACCTCTACCTCGCGTCGCCGCTCCCACGCGGCGCCCTCGAGCGCGCCGCGACGCTCGTGGGCGACGAGCTCGGCTGGAACGACGCGCGGCGCGAAGCCGAGCTCGCGCGCGCCGGGAAGGCGCTACGCCGCTTCACGCGGGCGTGAGCCCCGGCTGCGGAATGGCAAGCGCTCCGCGGCGCGAGAACGCCAACTCGAGCCTGTAGCGTTGCACCAGCTCGGGCGGCCAGTCGACGGCGATGCGCGCCTCGGCGATGGGCTTCAGACGCTCCAGCCGCTTGCGCAGCCACCAGCGCTCGTGCGTGCGGAGCGGCTTGAAGTAGTGCGCCATCAGGCGCTGCGTCGCCTCGACCTGCCGTGCCGCCACGTCGGGCCGCGACGCGGGATCCTGGTGCCGGTACACGACGAGATGTCGCGGAAGGTTCCTGAGCCGCCCGTGGCTCTGCAGACGGGCCCACAGGCAGTAGTCGTCGCAGTAGTAGAAGTCGGCCCGATAGCCGCCGACCGCGAGGGCGGCGTCGCGCCGGAACAGCGTGCTCGCGGCGATGAAGGGGCACGGCCCACGCCGCATCTGGAGCCGCAGGTCGTAGTCGGTGAGCGCGTGATGGAACGGCGCCCGAAGGCCCTCGCTCTCGGACCACACCACCGCCCAGCTCCCGACGACGACGAGGCCCGGGTCGCGCCGCGTCGCTTCGACCAGCGTCTCGAGGCGCTCGGGATGGCTCACGTCGTCGTCGTCCTGGATCGCGATCCAGGGGAAGCGCGCCTCGGCGAGGCCGCGATTGCGCGCGGGCGCGAGGCCCGCCACGGGCTCGTGCACCAGGCGCACGCGCGGGTCCCGTGCGGCGTAGCTCTCCACGATGTCCCAGGTGCGATCGGTGCTGGCGTTGTCCACCACGAGCAGCTCGAACGCGCGAAAGGTCTGGGCGAGCACCGACTCGATCGTGCGGGCGATCGTCCGCTCGCCGTTGCGGGTGTTGAGCATCACGGTGATCACGCGGCCGCCCGCCTCCAGCGCGCGCAGCCCGCGACGAGGCGGCACGCGGCGTCGCGGAAGCGTGTCGGCTCCGCCAGCAGGCTCAGCACCACGTGGGCGGCGCCGCCGTGCTCCGCCGGCTCGAGGTCGAAGAGCCAGCCCGGCTGGACCAGCACGTCGTCGTCGTCGAGCAGCGCCGCGACGAGCGCGTCCTCGTCGCGGTCGACGCCGGCCGCCGGCTCGATGCGGAGGATGGCCGTCCAGCCGCCGGCGGCCGGGAGCAGCCGGATCCCGTCGCTCTCGGCCGCCGCCGTGCCGAGCGCGGCGTGGTTCGCGCGCAGGCGTGCCCCGAGCTCGGCCGCCACCGCCGGCGCGGCTTCGAGCAGGGAGGGCAACAGGAGCTGGGGAAGCGCGCTCACGGCGAGGAACGTATCGGCGATCACCTCCAGTCGCGCGAGGGCTTCGTCGCGCAACGCCGGCGGCCCCGCGACCACGATCCACGCGAGCTTGAGTTGGGGCAGCGCCAGGGTCTTCGACACCCCGGAGAGGACGAAGTGGAGCGGCCCGTCGTCGTCTCGGGCGTCGGCGACGAGGCTCGGCTCGGGTCGGGGGGCGGCGACCGCGAAGTCGAGGAAGACCTCGTCCACGACGAGCGCCAGACCGCGCGTCCGGGCCAGCGCGCGCAGCGCGCCGCGTTCGGCGGCCGAGAGGTAGGCCCCCGTCGGGTTGTGGGGGTGCACCGCGAGCAGCGCCCGCGTCCGTGCGCCGGCTTGCTCTGCGAGGTCGGCCAGGTCGACGCTCCAGGTGTCGTGCCCGCCGTCTTCACCGGCTGCGCGGCGACGCGTGGCGTAGCCGACCGCCTCCAGCGACTCGAAGCGAGCGAGCAGATCGAAGAGCGGATAGCTCGGCCGCGGAACCAGGATCTCGTCGCCCGGGTTGCCGAGCAGCCGAAACAGATGCGCGTACGCCTCGCTGGTTCCGGCCGTGAGCACGATGTGGGCGGGATCGAGCTGCGCCCCGCGCCGCCGGTAGTACGCCGCCACCGCCTCCCTGGCTCGGCGGTCGCCCCGCGGATCCGGCGCGTAGCCGAAGGCGCGGCGGTCCTGCGCGAGAGCCGGGAGCGCCGCGGCCAACGCGCGCTCGGGCTCGACCAGCCCGACGCGGGTAGGATTCGCATCCGCGAGATCGACGAAGGGCCGGCCGCTCGCGCGCCGAGCCTCGACCCGGGCCGCGAAAGCATTCGCCGAGAGGTCGAAGCCGGCGCGGGTCGAGAACACCGTGTCATAGTACCGGCATGGCCAAGAAGCTCGCCGACTTCGTCCGCGAGGCGCTGCGCGAGGTCCGCGAGATCTCGCCCGAGGAGGCGCGCCGGATCCTCGATGCTCCCGACCGCGAAGGCTGGCACTTCGTGGACGTTCGCGAGCCCGACGAGTACGCCGCCGGCCACGTCCCCGGCGCACGGCTCTTCCCGCGCGGCTTCCTCGAGGTGCGGGCGGACACGGAGCATCCGAAACGCGACCCGTGGCTCGGCGATCGGAGCCGGCCCCTGATCCTCTACTGCGGTGGCGGGCATCGGAGCGCCCTCGCCGCGAAGACGCTCCAGGACATGGGCTTCGGGCAGGTCGTGTCCCTCGCCGAGGGTTGGACCGGCTGGACCCGCCGCGGTCTACCCGAGGAGCGCTGACCCCACCCCAGGCAGCTCCGGAGTTCCCCGCAGCGAGCCATCCCCTGTTCTGGGGAGGTGACGTAGATCACTTTCCGGGTTGACGCGTTGCGGCCACGCGGGCATGATGGGGCGGTCGCTTCGGGTTTTATGACCCAGCAGATCGGAGACGCCCCCCCAACGACCCGGGAGGTTCGTCTCGAACCGGTGCGACGCTGCAGGTACCGAGGAGTTCCCCCATGCGCCGTCTCGCCTCATCTCTGGTTTTCGGCTCGTTGCTGTCGCTGGCCGTGTTGCTGCCCGGGTCGGCTTCCGCTGCCTCCGCCGGAAGCACGCTGTTCGGGAGCCTGAACACGCTGCTCGGCCAGTTCACCTCGAGCATCACGCTTGGCTCGAGCCAGTCGCTTTCGTCCCTGTTCCCGACCGGCGGTCCGACGCTGTCGATCTTCACACCGCGACCGCGGACCCAGGTGAGCGCCGTGCCCGAGCCCGGTGCGTTCCTCGCGTTCGGCGCGGGCGCGCTGGTGATCGGCGCGAGCCTCCGCCGCCGGAGCCGCTGAGCCTCGAACTTCCACCCGCCAGGGTGCCTTGGATCGATTCGCGCGGCGGGCGTCGCATTCGTGCGGTGCCCGCCGCGTCGTCCGTCTGGGCTCAGCGCGCGTCCACGAATCGCAGCACCGCGTCGGCGACGAGATCGGGCTGCTCCATCACCGCCAGGTGACCGGAGTCGAGGTCCTCGAGCCGTACGTCGGGCATGCGCGCGGCGAGCCCCTCGAAGAGCGCGCGCGGGAAATCGCCTCTTCGCGCCCGGAGCAGGAGCGCCGGGATCGTCACCCGCTCCGCGGCGGCGAAGAGGTCGACCGCCTCGCCCGCCTCGAAGACCGCGGCCTCGACGTAGCCGGGGCATTTGAGCTCGACACCGCCGTCGGGCCGATCGCGCAGGCCGTCCGCAGCGTAGAGCGCGAGGGCCCGCGGATCCCAGTTCGCGAAGAAGCGCCGCTCGCGCCAGCCGGCGAGCGCCTCGGCGCGTGAGCCGCGCACCGCCTGGCGGTCGCGGGCGGCATTCGCGAGGCGGGCCACGCGCGCCTCGCGGTCCGGCATGACCGGGGCGTCGGGCGGCGGCAGGATCACGGGATCGACCAGCGCGATGCGCTCGAAGATCCCGGGGTGCTGGGAGGCCGCGAGCAGCGTGTTCGTGCCGCCGAAGGAGTGGCCGATCCCGAGGCCGATGCGGTCGGCCCCATGCTGCTCGAGCAGGCGCTGCGCCAGAGCCCCCAGGTCGGCCGCGAAACGGCTCCACCGATAGGCGTCGGGGTTCTCGGGCTTCGACGAGTCGCCGTGGCCGCGGGCATCGAAGGCGATCACGTGGAAGCGGGAGCGCAGGCGCTCGGCGACCAGGCCCCAGACGCCGGCACAGAAGCCGTTCGCGTGGTGCAGGAGCGCCAAGGGGCCCTCGCCGCCGAAGTCGAGCACGGCGAGCTCCACGTCGTCGAGCCGGATGCGCGAACGGGTCGCCCTGCGCAGCACCTCGGGGACGGAAAACGTCGGATCGAGCAAGCGGGAAGTCTCCTGGGCGGGGCCGGGGGAGACTAGCCCGCCTGCACGCCCCCCCGCGAAATCCGCGCCGGTTCCCGCTCGATCGCGCGTAGAATGCCTCGCGCCGGCGGCTCGCTGCGCGCCGCCGGCTCCTGGGGAGGATCCCATGCGCGCTACCGCCCGCTCGTCCGCCGAGCGCCGTCCGCTCGATCGCCACCGCGACGCCGCACACACGCCGGAGCACGCTCCGGATGCCCGGCCCCGTGCCGGCGCCTCCGGTCGGATCGCCCTGCTCGTGCTCGGCGCCCTCGCGCTGCCGAACCTCGGCGCCGACTGCGGACCGCCGACGCCGCCGGCCCGCCCCGGCTCGGGGTCGGCCCTCTACGAGAGCCCGCAGACGAATCCCGTCGCGCTCTCGGCGGACGGCACCCTCGCCTACGTCGCCAACACCACCTCGGGCACGCTCTCGATCGTCGACGTCTCGGCGCCCGCGGCGCCGGTGCAGGTCGCCCAGGTGAAGGTCGGCCACGATCCCGTGGGCGTGGCGGTTCGTCCGAAGCTCGATCCCGGCAATCCGGCCGAGGACGAGCTCGTCTTCGTCACGAACCACGTGTCCGACTCGATCAGCGTGGTCTCCCGGACGAAGCGCGCGGTCGTGCAGACGATCCAGGCGCTCGACGCGAACGGCGTCACCACCACCGACGAGCCCGTCGGCATCGTCTTCGCCGGGTCGTCGCGGGCCTTCGTGACGCTCGACCAGCCGAACCAGGTGCTCGTGCTCGACGTCGACGCAGCGGGGCGCGCGAGCGTCAACGCGACGCGCCTCGCGATCGCAGGCCAGGCGCCGCGCGCCCTGGCCGTCGCGGGCAACCGGCTCTTCGTGGCCTCCTTCGAGTCCGGGAACGAGTCCGAGTTCGGCACCTGCGGCCCGAACGATCCGCGCGGGCTCGACCTCGCGAACCCGAACGACCAGGGCTGCGAGTTCAAGCTCACGACGCAGTTCTTCCTGCAGTTCGCGCAGAGCCCGAACGTCGGCGGCCGCGTGATCCACGACACGGACGTGCCCGACCGCGACGTCTTCGTCTTCGACACGGGCACCCTCACCTCGATCGGGACGGTCGAAGGCGTCGGCACGCTGCTCTACGGCCTCGCGGCGCGGCCGAGCGGCGGACGCGTCTACGTCACCAACACCCATGCGCGGAACCAGCTGAACGGGCTCGCGGCGATGGGCAACCGCGCATTCGAGAACCGGCTCTCGATCGTCGACTGCACGGGAGGCTGCACCAGCTTCTCGGCGCCGAGCCACGTCGACCTGGACGCGAGCGCCCCGGGCGCGACCACGTTCCCGACGCCCTACGGCGTCGCCGTGAGCGGGGACGGGAACGTGCTGGTCGCGACCGCCGCCGGCAGCGACGGCGAGGCGGGCTTCCCCGGCCTCTTCACGATGAATGCCGGGGGCAACGTGCTCGGATCGATCGTGCTCGACGCGATCCCGCAGGGAGTCGCCCTGCGCTCGAACCCGGCGGGCGTCGCCCAGACCGCCTACGTGCTGAACACGGTCGACTCGACGTTCTCCGTCGTGGACGTGTCTGCCCCTGCGAGCCCCACGCTGCGGGCGACGATCGCGGTCGGCAGCGATCCGACGCCGACCGCCGTGAAGCGCGGGCGCATCGCCTTCAACTCCGCGCGCGGCTCGACCAGCGGCACGTTCTCGTGCGAGTCGTGCCACCCGGCGGCGAACGTCGACCAGCTCCTGTGGACGATCAACACCATCGCCGCACCGGGCGGCACCGATCCCGGCGGCGTCGAGCCGGAGCCGCGCACCACGATGCCCGTGCGCGGCCTGCGCGACACGCTGCCGCTGCACTGGGACGGCACCCTCGGCGACCCGGTCGCCGGCACGTTCGTCCCCGGCGACACCGCGCCCGACTGCAGCCTCGCGGGCGGCGACCTCGCCTGCTTCCGCGACCTGGTGGACGCAAGCCTCGCGGGCGTGCTGTGCACCCAGCCGAGCTGCCCGGTCGGCCCCTCCGGCCTCGCCGGCGCGCTCACCCAGGCGGAGCGCGACGACATGGCCGTGTTCCTCGGGTCGGTCGCCTATCCGCCGTCGCCGAAGCGCCGGCCGACCGACGCGCTCTCGACCACCGCGCTCCAGGGCGCGCGCGACTTCTTCACCAACGACGACGGCGCCGGGCTCCTGGGCCTGACCTGCGCCGACAACGCCGCCGGCTGTCACTCGCTGCCGCTCGGCGTGATCACGAACTCTGCGACCGTCGGCGGCTTCGACGCGCCGTCGGTGCGCGGCATGTGGGACCGCTACATGGTGTTCTCGAACGCCATCTTCAGCTCCCAGGAAGGCCTGGTCTTCACGCAGTCGCAGTCGGGCGAGACGATCTGGAACGCGGCGGTCGGCATGACCGAGCGCGGGAGCTTCCTCGGCACCTTCCCGTCCGGCTTCCAGCCGGTGTACGGCGTGCCCGGCACGCGGATCTGGGACTTCATCACCGAGATGAGCGTCGGCCTGCCGGGCCTGACGGGCCGCCAGCTCGAGCTCACGCCCGCGAACGCCAACGCGGCCGCCAGCGTGACCGCGATGACCCAGCTCGAGTCCGCCGCCGCGGTCGGGAAGATCACCGCCGTCGCCACCGGCGCGAGCATCGGCGAGTTCCGCTACGTGCCCTCGAGCGCGCTCTGGACGGCGGCGGACGCGACGAAGCTCACGGGCGCGCAGCTGCGGGCGCTCGCCGTGCAGCTCGGCGTCGTGCTGACGCTCACGGCCGACCTGCCGGAGACCGTGCAGGCCGGCGGCCCGCGCCAGCCCTTGCTCTCGCCGCTCCTGCCCGACCCCGGCGCGCCCGAGATCCCGCGGCCGACCGCCGGCACGAGCGCCACCGTCACCCTCGCCCAGTCCTACGTGGACGCGGGCGCGCGGGTGCTGGTGGACGGCGCCGTCTGCGGCGGCTGCTCTTTCAGCCTTCCGGCGGCCGGCCAGATCCAGCTCACGATCTCGCCGGTGCCGGCGGTGGGACCGCATGCCGTGCAGGTGCTGAACCCGAACGGCCTCGCGAGCAACGAGATGCCGCTCGTCGCGCGCTGAGGCGCCCGCCCGCGACGGGCTATCGTGGGCGCGTGTCGGAAGCGGATGCGCGAGGCGAGGAGCTCGAGGCGCTCGGCGCGCGCGCTGCGCGACATCTCGCCGCCTTCGAGCGGCGGACGATCGAGCCCGGCGAGGCCCTGCGGCCCGCCGCCGTCGCACTGACGCTCGTACGCGGGCGCGGGGGCGCGCCGTCGTTCCTGCTCACCCGGCGCGCAGCGAAGCTCCGGCGCCACGGCGGTCAATGGGCGCTGCCTGGCGGACGCCTCGACCCGGGCGAGGGCCCGATCGAGGCCGCGCTGCGGGAGCTGCGCGAAGAGCTCGGCCTCGCCTTGCCCGAGAGCTCCGTGCTCGGGGTCCTCGACGACTACGAGACGCGCTCGGGCTTCGTGATCACGCCGGTCGTCGTGCTCGGAGGCCACGTCGCGGAGCTGCGTCCCGATCCGCAGGAGGTCGCGTCCGCCCACCGCGTTCCGCTCGCCCAGCTCGACCGCCCGGGCGTGCCGCGGCTCCGATTCATCCCCGAGAGCGACCGGCCCGTGATCTCGATCCCGCTGCTCGGAACGCACATCCACGCGCCGACCGCAGCGCTGCTGTACCAGCTGCGCGAGGTGGCCGTCCACGGCCGCGACACGCGCGTCGCGCACTTCGAGCAGCCGGTCTTCGCCTGGAAGTAGAGCCGCGCTTCAGCGCTCGTCCCAGTCCTCGCCCACGAGCCGGCGCAAGAGCGGTCGCAGATCGCGCCCCGCTGCGCGCGACGCGAGATTCGCAAAGCGCGCCGTCGTGACCGGCGCGGGGCTCGCCACGAGCTCCTTCACCACGGCGTCGAGGTTGCGGGCGTTGCTCGTCGCGGACCGGATCTCGGCGTCCACCGCGCGCATCACGCCCACCGCACGCGCCGTGGCGGCGGCGTCGGCCTGGGGGCCGAGCAGCCGCGGCGCCCGCTTGCCGCGCTCCTCGATCTTCTCGATCGCGCGCTCGAAGCGCTTGCGCCCGATCGCGCGCGAGCGCGCCAGGAGCTCGATCGAGTAGTACTCGGCGATCCCCTCGACCACCCAGTCCCCGTCGGGGCCCGCGTTCGCGCGCATCACCGTGTGCATCAGCTCGTGGAGCGGCGGGCTCGTGGTGTCGGCGCCGATCAGGGGCCGGTCCGCGTGGAGGAAGAGCGAGCCGGGGCCCGAGAGGCCGCCGCGCCACATCGGATCGCCCGCTGCAACGACCAGGATCCGCTCGGGCAGGCGGCCCGTGACGGAGAGCAGGTCGGGAAGCGTCCAGCGCAGGAACGCGAGGAGGTCGAGGCGCCGCAGGTTCTGGCCCTTCGGACCGGCGATCGTCACCGAGCTGCCGGCGATCCGCTCTCGCAGCACGCCGAGATGGCCGGCGACGAACCAGCCGACGGGCTTCGCGAACGCGCGCCCCGGCGACGCGACGGCGAAGGTGCCGTCGTCGTTCTTCGCGTACGGCGTCGCGACGGACCAGCCTTCGGGCAGGCGCAGGCGCAGCCGCGAGCGCGCATGGGCGCCGGGCTCGAAGTCGACGCGCGCCCGGGGCACGAGGTCCTCGCCCCGGAACACCGCCCAGCTCTTGGCGCAGCGGGCATCGTAGGAGCGCTCGTCGCGCAGGTGGTCGATCCGCACGGTGTACGCGAGACGTCCGCCCTTGCGGGGCGGCGTCCAGCGGACGCCGCCGTCCTTCGTCTCGATGCCGCCGTCGCCCTGGAAGCCGAACTGCCGCTGGGGATCGACCCGGAACAGGATCGAGTTGAGCCGGCCCTCGACCGGGCCGAGCTCGATCGCGACCCGCGCGGTGCCCTCCACCGCGACGAGACGCACGTCGAAGAGCGCCTCGTAGGCGCCCGCCTCCGCCGTCGCGCCCTGGGCGCCGCTCGAGCGCAGCGCGACGAGCGCGCCGGCGAGCAGCAGCCCCGCGGCGAGACGCGAGCCCGCGCGCGTCACGACTGCAGACCCCGCGGCGGATGGGCGAGCGTGATCGCCCGCCCGAGCGCCACGCGCTCGGTGACGTCGAGCCCCGGACGCCAGGCCTCCATCACCGCGTCGAGGCGCGGCTGGAGTCCCGCCCGGTTCGCCGCCTGGATCGCGAGGCCGGGCCGCGCGTTCAGCTCGAGCACGACGGGCCCGTAGCGTTCGTCCAGCACGATGTCGGCGCCGACGTAGCCGAGCTCGGTGGTGTCGGTCGCTCGCACCGCCGTCTCGAGCACCTCGTCGAACTGCGGGATCAGGAAGCCGACCACCTTCTCGTCGGTGTCGGGATGCCGGCGCACCGAGCCGCTCTTCAGCACCGCGTGGGTCGTGCGCCCGCTCGCGAGGTCGACGCCCGCGCCGATCGCGCCCTGGTGGAGGTTCGCGCGCCCGCCGGAGCGGTGCGTCGGCAGGCGGATCATCGACATCACGGGGATGCCGCGGAAAACGATCACGCGGCAGTCGGGCACGCCCTCGAACGAGACCTTGCGCAGCGCGTGGTGGAGCTCGAGGCGCTCCTCGACCATCGCCACGTCGGGCTGGCCGGCGATCGCGTAGAGACCCGAGATGATCCCCGCCGCGTGGTACAGCAGGTCCTCGACGCCGAGCGTGCGGCCGCCCGAGCGCACCCAGCGGTCGCCGCGCTCGCCCGGCCCGGTTTCCCGCGCCTGGATCACGACGATCCCGTTGCCCATCGCGCCGTGAGCGGGCTTCAGCACGAAGGAGTCGAGGGTCTCGAGGATGCCGCGCAGCTCGCGGAGCTCGAAGTGGATGCGCGCCACGGCGAGCAGCCGCGGGATCGGGATGCCCGCCGCGACGCAGAGCTCCTTGGTCAGGAGCTTGTCGTCGACGCGGGGATAGAGCGAGCGGTTGTTCCACTTGAGCGTGTAGGACGAGTTGCGGGCGTTGATGCCGAGCACGCCCGCCGTCCGCAGGTCGCGCCAGATCATCGCGCGCCCCCCGAGGCGCCCGCGAAGGTGCGGAAGCGGCGCAGGTCGGAGATCCGGTAGCCCGTGTAGCCGCCGATCCAGACCAGGGCGCCCATGACCGAGATCACGAGCTCGGGGTAGGTGAACATCACGTGCTGCAGCAGCTCGCTCGTGAAGAGCGGGTACACGGTGACGGCGATCAGGATCGAGTTCAGCGACTTCATCAGCGCCTCGCGCAGCCCCTCCTCCGCCAGCGAGATCGAGAAGCGTTCGATCAGGCCGGTGAGGATCACCATCGGGAACAGCACGCCGGCGTAGAGGTCGCGCTCGACCAGCCCGCGGCCCGTGAGCGCGAGGCCGGTGACCGTCAGCACCACGACGCAGAGCAGGATCGAGAGCCGCGGCACGAGCAGGAGGCGTAGACGCTCGAGGGCGAGACGTCCGACGACGCCGAGCGCGAGCACGAAGGCGATCATGGCGAGACCGCGCATCAGCGTGGTGCCGCGCAGCGCGAGCGCGAGCAGCACGGGCAGGAACGTCCCGAAGGTCTGGATCCCGATCACGTTGCGGTAGAGCGCCGTCACGAGCACGCCGAGGGGCAGCACCAGGAGCACGCGCAGGGCGCCCTGCGTCGGCACCGGGAGCCGGTAGAGCGAGAGCTCCGCGAGCAGCGGGTTCGTCGGGATCATCAGGGTTGCGAGCTCTTCCGGGCGGAGCCGCTCGCGCAGCGCATGGAAGCGGTGGAGCTCGGCCTCGACGCCGGTCGCCTCGATCAGGGCGTCGCCGCCCTGGCGCAGCAGCAGGAAGTCCGGCCGGCGGGTCGCGAAGAAGGCGTCCGTCGGCGACATCGGCACCCAGGCGCCGTCGAGCCACGCTTCGACCCAGACCTTCGGCTGCGGCGCGAGACCTTCGCGAAGCTGGAGGCCGCTCACGAGGCGCGCCGGGAAGCCCGCGGCGCGGAGCATCGTCACGAGCAGGCGCGCCTTGCCGAGCGCGCTGCCCTCGCGCTGCGCGAGCGTCAGCAGCACGTCGTCGCCGGCGTTGGGCTCGGTCGCCACCTCGTCCGTCACGAACGAGTACACCGCGGCGAGTCGCGCGGCCGCCTGCTCGGGCGGCGACAGGCCGAGCCAGTTCAGGCGCTCGACGATCTCCGTCGCCGTGGTCGGGAACTCCGCCGTGGCGCCGCCGTACTCGGCGCGCAGCTTCGGCGGCACGGTGCGCCCCGCCCCGCGCGGCAGCGGGACGGTGGACTGGGAGAGCTGCACCCGGAAGGCGTAGAGGAGCTGGTGGGTGCGCTTCAGCGCGCCGCTCCAGATGCCGGTCCGCTGCCCGCGCTCGCTCCGGATCGAGAACACGAGCCCGTCCGAGACCGAACGCTCGGCGAAGATGGTCTGGGAGAGGTCGCTCGACGGGAGCGCGGCCCGCACGCTGCCCCGCCCCCCGGAGCCGCGGGCGTTGATCTCCACCTCGACCTGCCAGAGCCCGAGCGGATCGGTCGGGAGGACCGGCATGCCGAGGCCAACGGCCTTCCAGAGGAACACCGCCAGGCCCAGGCCGAGGAGCACGCCGCCGGTCACGGCGGCGGGACGAGTCATTCCGACGGCTCTCCCGAGGCGGTCCGGAAGCCCCGGTCACCGCCGGCGCGCAGTCTGGCTCACGGTCGTCCGGGCTTCCAGCTACCGTCGGGCGCTGCGGCCGCCGCGCGGGCCCGAGCCCGCCCGCCGCCCGCGCTCCGAGCCGAGCCGACCCCGCAGCCAGGAAGGGCACCCATGCCGACCGCCTCCCCCCCGAGCCACCTCGACGACGCCACGCCGGTCCTGGTGGCGAACGCCCAGCGCACGCAGAAGGGTGTAGAGCCGGCGGAGGCCCTGGGCCCGATCGAGCTGATGGAGGCCTGCGCGCGCGAGGCGGCCGAGAGCTGCGGGGGCGGTCGGCGCCTGCTCGCGGCGATCGACCGGCTGGCGGTGGTGGACGTGCTCGGCTGGCGCGGGCGCAACGCGCCCCAGCTCCTCGCGGAGCGCCTCGGCGCGCGGCCGCGCGAGGCGTTCCAGACCGTGGTCGGCGGCAACATGCCCCAGCGCTTCCTGAACGAGACCGCGCGGCGGATCGCAGCGGGCGAGTGCCGCGTCGCGCTGGTCGCCGGGGGCGAGACCGTCTACTCGCTGCGGCGCGCGCGCCGCAGCGGCGTGACGCCGGGCTGGGTGACCGGCGGCGAGGGCGAGCCCGTGCGCTTCGGCGAGGCGAAGCCCGGCACCACGCCCCTCGAAGAGGCCGCGGGCCTCTCGCTCCCGCCCCACGTCTATCCCGTGTTCGAGAACGCCCTGCGCGCGCGGCGCGGCGAGACGATCGCCGCCCATCGCACGCGTCTCGGGCGCCTGATGGAAGGCTTCGCGGCCGTGGCCGCAAGCAACCCGCACGCCTGGTTCCGCGTCGCGCGCAGCGCGGACGAGATCGCGACGCCCTCGGCCGAGAACCGCATGATCGACTTCCCGTACCCGAAGTACATGAACGCGATCCTCGACGTCGACCAGGGCGCCGCCGCGATCCTGACCTCGGCCGGCGCGGCGCGCGCCCTCGGCATCCCGGAGGAGCGCTTCGTCTACTGGTGGGGCGGAGGCGACGCCTTCGAGGAGGCCTGGTTCCCGACCGAGCGGCCTGACCTCTCGCGCGCGCCGGGGCTCGCGCGCGCCGGCGCGCAGGCGCTGGCCGAGGCCGGCGTCGCGATCGACGAGATCGACGTCCTCGACCTCTACTCGTGCTTCCCCGTCGCGGTGCAGATGGCGCGCGAGGCGCTCGGCATCGCCGAGGACGACCCGCGCCCGCTCACCGTCACCGGCGGCCTCGCCTACGCCGGGGGGCCCGGGAACGCCTACACGCTCTGCTCGCTCTCCTCCCTCGCCGACGCCCTGCGGGCCCGGCCCGGCGCGAAGGGGCTGCTCACCGGCGTCGGCTGGTACATGACACGCCACTCGGTCGGCGTCTTCGCGTCCGCGCCGCCGCCCTCGCCGCGCGGCGCGAAGCCGCTCGCACCGAGCGCAGCGGCGACGCCGCCGGTCGCGGTGGTCGGCGACGCCGTCGGGCCCGCGACGATCGAGAGCTACACGGTGACGCACGGCCGCGATGGCGAGCCCGTACGGGGCATCGTGGTGGCGCGGCTCCCGGACGGGAAGCGCTGCCTCGCGAACACCGCGTCGGATCGCGCGCTGCTCGAGGCCTTCGAGCACGACGAGCCGATCGGGCGCAAGGGACGACTCGAAGCGGCGGAGCCGGTCGCGCGCTTCAGCCCGGACTGAGCGCGCAGCCCCGGCCGCGGCCTGGTGAAAGCCGCGGAGCGTCCCACACTGGAGGGATGGGAGTGGAAGGAGCCCGGCCGCAGGCCACAGCCTCCGTCGATCGCGACGCCGTCCGGCTGGTCGCGGACGAGCGCGAGCGCTCGCGCGCCAGCCGAGCCGTCTTCACGGGCCTCGGCGGCACCTGCGTCGGGCTCGCGGTGCTCGGGGTCTTCCTGCCGCTCCTCCCGACGACGCCGTTCCTGCTCCTCGCCGCCGCCTGCTTCGCGCGCTCGTCGCCAGCGCACTACGGGCGCCTCCTCGCGCATCCCCGCTTCGGCCCCTTGATCCGCGACTGGCGCGCCCACGGCACGATCCCCCGGCGCGCGAAGATCCTCGCCGTCTCGCTCGTGATCGCGACCTTCGCGAGCTCGATCGCCTTCGGCACGAGCGAGGCGTGGCTGCGCGCACTGCTCGGCGCGATCGGCGCCGCGCTCGTCGTCTACCTGGTTCGCCTTCCGACGCGCTCGGCGTGACGGCGCCCCCTGGCGCTGGGGTAGGCTCGGGCGACGCGGGGGGAGCGGTGCCCGATTTCGCCTTGCCGCCCGAGCTGGTGCTGCTGCAGGAGAGCGTGCGCGCCTTCGCGCGCGACCGGCTGCGTCCCCGCGACCGCGCCCACGAGACCGCGCGCGCCGTGGCGCCGGAAATCGCCGCGCTCCACCGCGAGCTCGGCCTCGGCGCGCTCGAGCTGCCCGAAGCGCTCGGCGGCGCAGGCCTCGGCGCCCTCGCGCGCGCCGTCGTCGCCGAGGAGCTCGCCGCGGCCGACGCCGGCGCCGCCTTCGCCCTCGATCCGCTGGGCCCCGCGCTCTACGCGCTCCACGAGCTCGGTGGCGAGGACGCGCTCCGCCGGCACGCGCTCCCGCTGCTGGTGCGGCCCGGCGCGCGCGCGGTGCTCGCGGTGGACGCGGCGCCGCGCCTCCGGACGGAGCACGACGTCGTGCGCGGCGTTCTGCCCTACGTCCCCGCCGATCGCGTCGATCTGCTGGTGGTGCTCGAGCGCGAGCGCGTCTACGTCACGGCCGGGCCCTTCGCCTCGACGCCGCTCCGAGGCGCGGGGCTGCGCGCCGCCGGTGCCTCGGAGCTCGCGCTCGCCGACGGGGCGCGCGTGCTCGACGAGTGGGTGGGGACGCCGGGCGCGCGCCGCGTCCTTGCTCGCACGCGCCTCTACCACGCCGCGACGCTGGTCGGCGTCGCCCGTGCGTCGAGCGAGTACGCGCGCGCCTACGCGCTCGAGCGCGTCGCGTTCGGCCGCCCGATCGCGCACCACCAGGCTATGGCCTTCCTGCTCGTGGACATGGCGATGGCCGTCGACGCGGCACGGCTCCTGCTCTGGCAGGCGGCGGCGGCTCTCGACGCCGGCGACGCCGTCCTCACCGACGAGGCCGACGCGCTCTGCGCCGGCGCCTTCGTCGAAGCTGCGGAGGCCGCGCTCTTCGTCACGCCGAACGGTGTCCAGGTGCTCGGCGGCCACGGCTTCGTGCAGGACCACCCGGTCGAGAAGTGGATGCGCGAGGCGCGCGCGCTCTCGCTGCTCGCGGGCGGCGTCGATCTCGCGCGCGAGGATGCCGGCCGCAGGCTGGCCCAGGCGAGCGAGCCGCCCCTCGCCCTCGTCCGAGGCGGCGCGTGGAGCTGACCCTCGACGCCGAGCTCGAGGCGCGCCTGCGCGAGGTGCGCGCCCTCGGCGAGTCGCGCATGCGGCCCCTCGGCCTCGAGGCCGATCGCGCGGGTGGTCCGCTGCCGCCCGAGCACCCCCTCTTCGCGGAGCTCGTGGCGCGCGGCTTCGGCCGTACGCGCTGGAGCGGCGAGATCGGCGGCGACACGGCCACGGCGCCGGGCGCGCCGCGCCGCACCGCGCGTCTCGCGGTGCTGCTCGCCGAGGAGATGGCCTATTGGGACCGCGGCGTGGCCGTCGCGTTCCCGGGGCCCGGCCTCGGCGAGGCGCCCGTGCTCGCGATCGGCACGCCGGAGCAGCGCGAGCGCTTCCTCGCCCCCTTCCGCGCGCCGGATCGCCCGCGTTGGGGCGCCTTCGCGATGACGGAGCCCGGGGCCGGCAGCGACGTGGCGGCGATCCGCACGCGCGCGCGGCGCGACGGCGACGCCTTCGTGCTGACGGGCGCGAAGTCGTTCGCCGCGAACGCGAGCCGCGCCGACTGGATCGTCGTGTTCGCAACGCTCGACCCCGCGAAGGGACGCGACGGCCAGCGCGCATTCGTGGTCGAGCGCGGCACGCCGGGCCTCGGCAACTTCCACGTCGAGCACAAGATGGGCCTGAAGGCGTACGAATCGACGTCCTTCACGTTGGAGGAGTGCCGCGTGCCCGCGGCGAACGTGCTCGGCGGAGCGCCGGACGCGAGCGCGGCCGCCGGGCCTTCGAGCCGGACCGGCGACGGCTTTCGCGGCGCAATGCAGTCCTTCAACGCCACGCGGCCCGCGATCGCCGCGATGGCCGTCGGCATCGGACGCGCCGCGCTCGACGCGGCCCTCGCCTTTGCGCGCGAGGCGTCGCTGCTGCGCGACACGCGCGTGCGCGACCGACTCGAGCGCATGGAGCGCCGGCTGCGCGCTGCGCGACTGCTCTGCTGGCGCGCTGCCTGGATGGCCGACGAGGCACGGGCGAACCAGGTCGAGGCCTCGATGGCGAAGGCGTTCGCGCCCGCCGTCGCGCTCGAGGCGACGAGCCTCGGCATGGAGCTCCTGGGCGAGATCGGCGCGCGCGGCGACCACCTGCTCGAGAAGCTCCACCGCGACGTGAAGGCGATGGACATCGTCGAGGGCACGGGCCAGATCCAGCGCCTCGTGATCGCGCGCCAGCTCCTGCGCTTCCCGCGCGACTGACGCGGGCGCTAGCCGCCGCGCGTGCGCAGCAGCACGAGCCGCTCGCCGCGGTGGCTCGGACGCGGCGGGCTCGTCGCGACGCTCTCCGCCGCCGGCAGCCCGAACGCGAGCGTCTCCGGCAGCACCACCCAGGTCGGCTCGGCCGCGCGCGCGAGGGTGGGCAGCGCGTCGCGCTTGCGCTCGCGGACGTTGCGCTGGAGCAGGAACTGCAGCGGGTAGGAGTCGGTCTCGACGAACACGATCTCCTCGTCGCCGGCCGCGGCGGCGACGTCGCGCGCGAAGACACGCATCGGCGGCGACTCGCCGTTCTTCGCCGGCGCCGTCCCGACCTGCGCGTGGGCGAAGACGGCGAGGGCCTGGCCGGCGAGGGCAGCGACGAGGCGCGCGCGCGGCGTCGCGACCGCGCGCAGCGCGTGCAGGAGCGGTAGCAGCGCCAGCGCGCACAGGAGCCACGCGGCGAGGGGCGGCGTCGTGTTCGTGCGCGTCAGGCCGAAGGCCGCGAGGGGCAGCGTGACGAGGGCGATCGCGGCGGCGGCGCCGGCCCAGAGCCGCGCGCCGAGCTCGAGCCCGCGCGCGAGCCCTGGCGACGTCACGCCCGCGACGACGCGCGCCACGACGTCGCCGGCGAGCAGCGCCGCCGGGACGTACATCGGCAGCAGATGGTCCGGTCGCTTCGTCGCCGGGAACATGAACACGAAGAGCCCGCCCGCGAGCCACGCCAGCAGCGGGAACGCGGGATGCGACGGCTTCGCCGCGTCGCGGGCGCCGAGGAGCAGCAGCGACCAGGGAGCGAGCTTCAGGAAGAGATAGGGGACGAGGTACCAGAAGGGCTGGTGCTTCACGTCGGAGTACTCGCCGGTCCCTGTCATCTGCTCCACGAGCTCGACCTGCACCATCGCGACCAGCTCGTCCCGGTGGAGCAGGAGCGCCGGCACGAGCCAGACCGCGATCACGGCGAGCACGATCGCAACCCCGCGCACGGGCTCGAGGCGGCGCAGGCCGTCGAGATCGCGCCGCGCGGCGAGGGTCGCGCCGACGGCGACCAGCGGCACCGCGAGGCCGACCGGCCCCTTCGTCAGCACCGCGAGGCCGACGCAGAGCCAGAACCAGGTCGCGCGCCCCGCGAGCCAGGCGAGCAGCGCGCCTGCCACGAAGGCCGCGAGCAGCATGTCGGTGCGCGCGAAGAACGAGAGCTTCGCCAGGTGCTGGGTCGTCGCGAGCAGCGCGACGCCGTAGAGCGACGCCTCGGCGCCGACGGTGCGGCGCCCGATCGCGAAGGCGGCGAGGCAGAGCGCGACCGACGCCAGCAGCGAGGGCAGACGCACCGTCACCTCGCCGAGCCCGAACACGCCGCCCGCCGCCGCCGCGAGCCAGGTGTAGAGCGGCGGCTTCGTCGCGGGAACCTCACGCTCGTGGGGCAGCAGCCACTGGCCCTGCAGCGCGTCCACCACGTACATGACCTGCTTGCCCTGGTCGTGGGTGCCGACGTCGCTCGGCGAGAGCAGGCCCACGAGCCCCGGCCAGAGGCCGAGCGCGAGGGCGAGGAGCCAGCCGGCGCGCGTGCTCACCGCGCCGGCGCGGCCGCGAGCTCGTCGCGCACGTGGCCCTCGAGATCGACGGAGAAGCTCGCGACGACCCACGCGGGATCCCCGAACGCGCAGGTGACGGCGGGGTAGCGCGGCGTCTCGAAGAGCGTGGCGACCAGGCGCTCGCCTTCGGGCGTCCGCACGCGATCGACGCGCGCGAAGCCCACGGCCTCGCGTCCGAAGCGCAGCGTCCCGTCGCCCGGCTTCACGGCGCGCATCGTCGAGCCGCTGCCCGCCACGACGTGGAGCGGCATCGGATCCGCCTCGACCAGCACCTGCATGTTGTGGGTGTGGCCCGCGAGCGTGAGGTGCACGCGCACGCCCGCCTCCGCGACCGCGCGCCGGATCGTCTCGCGAAGCTTCATCTCGCCGCCGGCCGGATCCCGCTGCTGCCCGTTCGCGAGCGCCACGGGCCGGTGGAGCGCGAGCACGCGCCAGGGACCTGCGCTCGCGCGCAGCGCGTCGCCGAGCGGCGCCGGGTCGGCACCATCCATCAGGAGCTCGGAATCGACGAGGATCAGGTCGATGCCGTCGCCCAGGCGACGCAGGGCGGCGACGCCCGGCGGCAGGTCGAAGGACGGCACGAAGGCGGGCACGGCCTCGCGCTCGCGCGCCGGACTCGTGGCGTCCTTGTAGTCGTGGTTGCCGAGGACGGCGTGGACGGGGCGCCGGGCAGCAGCGACGCCGCCGGGACACGCGTCGGCGACCTCGCCCGAGCGCGGGCCGTCGAGACGCAGGAAGCGGCAGTAGGGACGGACGAGGTATTCGCGCAGCTGCGGGACGAGCGTCGCCTCCTCGAGGCCGTCGGGATAGAAGTTGTCGCCGAGCAGCACCAGGGCGTCGACGCGCCGGCGCGAGTCCTCGAGCTCCATGCCGTTCGCGACCGCGCGCTGGCCCGAGCGCACGGACGGCAGGAAGGCCGGCTCGCCGGTGTCGCCGACGGCGAGGAAGGCGTAGCTCGACGGGCCCGGGAGCGGCGGCGCGGCGATTCCCGGCGCGCCGTCGCCGCATGCGAGCGTGAAGACGATCGCGCTCGCCGAGACGAGACGGGCGCACAGCGGGCGGCGGAGCGGCACGGCGCGAGACTAGCCCGGGCCGCGCGGCAGCCGCACGGTGAACGTCGCGCCGGAGCCCGGCGTGCTCGCGAGCTCGATCGCGCCGCCGTGGGCGCGCGCGATCTCCCGCGCGATCGGCAGCCCGAGGCCCGTCCCGGGGCGGTCGGGGCGCGCCGCCACGCGATGGAAGCGCTCGAAGACGCGCGCCTGCTCCTGCTCCGGGATCCCGGGGCCGGTGTCGCGCACGCGCACCTGCACCTCGCTGTCGCCGGCCTCGGCGTCGAGGCTGACCTCGCCGCCGCGCGGCGTGTAGCGGATCGCGTTGTGGAGCAGGTTCGCGAAGAGCTGATGGAGCCATTCCGGATCGCCGGCCAACGTGACGGCGGGGAGCGCTCCGACCCGGAGCGCGACGCCGTGCTCCTCGGCGACCGGCTCGAAGAAGGCCGTGACGTCACCCAGCAGCTCCGCCAGCGGGACCGCAACGCGCCGGGACGGGTCGAGCCCCGCCTCCGAGCGCGCGAGCCGCAGCATCGCCTGGACCGAGGCCCCGAGGCGCTCGACCTCGTGGTGCAGCCCCGCGAGGGTCTCGCGGTACTGCTCGGGGCTGCGCTCCTTCTCGAGCGTCACCTCGATCTGGCTGCGCAGCGCCGCGAGGGGCGTGCGCAGCTCGTGGGCCGCGTCGCCCGCGAAGCCTCGCGTGCGTTCGAGGCTCTCCTGCAGACGCGCGAAGGTGTCGTTCAGGGCGGCGGCGAGCTGGTCGAGCTCGTCGCCGGAGCCGCTGCGCGGGATGCGCTCGTCGAGGTGCGAGCCCGAGATCCGCCGCGCGGTCGCCGCGATCTGGCCGATCGGCCGCAGGCTCGTGCGCGCGAGCCAGAGGCCCGCGAGGCCCGACAGCAGGAGCACCACGGGGATCGCGACCAGGAAGATCCGACCCACGCCCTGGACGGTGCGATCGAGACGCCGGCCGTAGAGCGCCACCTGGGCGATGCCCGCGTCGCTCCGCTGCGTCACGATGCGCCAGCCGTACTTCCCGCCCAGATCGGCCTCGCCGAAGGCCTGGTCGTCGGCTCGGTTCAGCACCTGGGAAGGCACGGCGAGAGGGGAGCCTGCGAGCGCCCCGTCGGCGAAGCGCGGCGTTCCGTCGGGCGCGTAGACCGCGATCCCGAGCTTCAGCTCGGGATCCGTCGCCGCGATGCGGGCCCGGATCGCGGCCTCCAGCGCCGCCGGGTCGTCGTGGTGGCGCGCGAGATCGCCGAGCGACTGGTCGGCCTGCAGCACCAGCAGGAGCTCCGCGTCCTGCTCGAGGCGGCGCGCCATGCGTCCGTAGGCGTAGAGGCCGAAGATCGTCACCGCGATCAGCAACGCCGCGCCGTGCCGCAGCGTCCAGCGCATCTGCAGGGTGAGCGGGCGACGCGGCCCGGCCACGCTCAGCTGCCGCCGGACGCGATCGGCGCGGCGGGCGGCGCGCCCGGCGCCGCGCCCGGGGTGGTCTCGGCCCGGTCGTCGAGCACGTAGCCCACGCCCTTCACCGTGTGCAGCAGCTTCGGCTCGAAGTCGCGGTCGATCTTCCGGCGCAGGTGGTTCATGTGGACGTCGATCAGGTTCGAATAGGTCTCGAAGCCGTGGCCCCAGACCTGCTCGGTGATCATCGCGCGCGAGATCACGTGGCCGACGTGGCGCATCAGGTACTCGAGAAGCTGGAACTCCTTCGGCGTCAGGTCGATCAGCCGGCCGTCGCGGTGGACGGTGTGGCGCTGCACGTCGAGCTCGAGGCCGGCCAGCACGTAGCGGGTCGGCGGCGTGTCGCCGCCGTGCCGCCGCGCCACGGCCCGCAGCCGCGCTACGAGCTCCGCGAAGGCGAAGGGCTTCGCGAGATAGTCGTCCGCGCCGAGGTCGAGGCCGCGCACCCGGTCGGAGACGTCGCCGCGCGCCGAGAGGAAGAGCGCCGGCGTGCGCAGGCCCGCCTCGCGCACCGCGCGCAGCAGGTCGAAGCCGTCCCGTAGCGGGAGATTCACGTCGAGCAGCAGCAGGTCGTAGCCGCCGGCGCGCGCCAGCGCGAGGCCGCGCTCGCCGTCCTCGGCGACGTCGACCTCGAAGCCGTTCTCGCGCAGCCCGCGCTCGATGTACTCGCGCGCGATCGGGTCGTCTTCGACGTAGAGCAGCTTCATGGGGCCGGTCCGTCCCTTCCGGCGTATCGGCGTGTAGACTCGCATCGAGCCTCGCGGAGGATAGACGATGCCCGAGCTTCCGAGCCCGCTCCATCCCGCCCTGGTCCACCTTCCGATCGCCCTCGCCATGCTGTTCCCCATGCTCGGCCTGGCCGGGGCGATCGGAATCGCACGCGGCTGGCTGCCCGTTCGGAGCTGGGCCCTGGTCGTGCTGCTCCACGTGATCCTCGCGGGCTCGGCCTGGGTCGCGGAGGAGGTCGGCCACGACGAGGAAGAGAAGATCGAGGACGTGGTGCCGAAGGACGCGATCCACGAGCACGAGGAGGCCGGCGAGTTCATGGTCCTGCTCGGGTTCCTGACGCTGCCCGTGAGCGCCGCGGGGCTGCTCGCGGGGCGCGCCGGCGGCGTGGCGCGCGGGCTCGCGGTGCTCGCGTCGCTCGCGCTCGGCGCGGCGGCACTGCGCACCGGCCACCTCGGGGGTGAGCTCGTGTACCGCTACGGCGGCGCCGAGGTCTATCGGGAGAAGACGCCCGCGCCCTGACCTGCGGCCGCGCTCCCGGCGTCGACCTCGGTCTCGGTTTCCGCCTCGGTCTCGAGGGCGCGCGCGAAGGCGCGCGCCTTGTCGAGCGTCTCGTGCCATTCCGCGGCGGCGTCCGAGTCGGCCACGATGCCGCCGCCGGCGCCGAAGCAGGCGCGTCCCTCGCGCACGATCGCGCTGCGGATCGAGACCGCGAGGTCCGCGCCACCGCGCGCGTCGAGCCAGCCGAGCGCCCCGCCGTAGGGACCGCGCCGGACCGGCTCGAGGCGGTCCAGGATCTGCAGCGCGGCGCGCTTCGGCGCGCCCGTCATCGAGCCGGGCGGGAACGCAGCGGCGACGGCGTCGAGGGCGTCGCGATCGCGGCGCAGGCGTCCCGACACGGTCGACACCATCTGGTGCACGGTCGCGTAGGACTCGATCGCGAAGAGCTCCGGCACCTCGATCGACCCGATCTCGCACACGCGACCGAGATCGTTCCGCGCGAGGTCGACGATCATCACGTTCTCCGCCCGGTCCTTCGGTGCGGCCAGCAGCTCGCCGCGCAGGCGCGCGTCGGCATCCGGCGAAGCGCCCCGGGGACGCGTGCCCTTCATCGGCCGGGTCTCGACGCGGCCGTCGGGCTCGACGCGCAGGAAGCGCTCGGGGGAGGCCCCGACCAACGTCGCCTCCGGAAGCGCCAGGAAGCTCGCGAAGGGCGCAGGCGATTCGCGTCGCAGCGCGCGATAGAGCGACCACGGGTCGCCCGGGAAGCGCGCCTCGAGGCGATGCGTGAGACAGACCTGGTACACGTCACCCGCCGCGATCCGCTGCTTCGCCGCGTCGACGAGCTTCGCATAGCTCGACACGTCGAAGCGCGACGCGATCGGTCCCACCCGGCGCGAGGAGGTGTGCGCGCTCCGGGCCTGCGACGGCGCGCGCCCCGGCTCGGCGACGAGGCCGGGCGCGACCCGCGCTGCGAGCGTCGCAGCCGCGGCCTCCGCGCGGGCGCGCGCCGCGGCGGCGCTCGTCCCGAAGCCGAGGCCGCTCGCAACGACACGGCCCGTCGCATGATCGAGCGCGAGCACGCGATCCACGGCGAGCGCCACGAGGTCCGGCAGCCCGAGCTCGTCTTCGCCGTGGAAGGCGAGGCCGGGCTCGAGGGCGGCCGCGAGCTCGTGGCCGAGCACGGCGACGAGGCCGCCCGCGAAGGGCGGCGCGCCGCCGACGCCCTCCGGCGTCGGACCGAGGAGCGCGCGGAGCGCGTCGAGCGGCGTCGCCGGCCCGCGCGACGGGTCGGCCTCGCGCAGCGCCCGGATCGCATCGAAACCGACGTCGCGTCGCGGCTCGAGGGCGACGCTCGCGCCCGACGCTCGCAGCACCAGCCAGGGGTCGCTGCCGCAGAACGACCAGCGCCCGAGCCGGCCGTCGGGCAACGCGCTGTCGAGGAGCCACGGATAGCCGTCGCGCCGCAGCGACTCGAAGGCGCCGAGGAGATCGCGCGCGCCCGCCGCGAGCTCGCGGACGGCGAGCGCGGCGTGGAGCGCCGTCGCGGGGGACGGGGGTGACGAGGGCGGCATCGCCGCGAGGCTACCCCACGCGCCGCGCATCCCCGCGGCCAGCGCGGCCCCGCCCGGCGCGCCGACCGCGACGCGGACCGCAGCGCCGCCCTTGCGCCTATTCAGGACATCTTTATCCTGATTTTCGGGAAGAACATGCTGTCGCAGACGAGCGAGTACGCCTTGCGCGCCGCCGCCTGCCTCGCCCGCGAGGCGGGCACGCCCCGGACAGCGCAGGACCTCGCAGCCGCGACCCGGGTGCCGCCCGGCTACCTCGCGAAGGTGCTGCAGCAGCTCGGCCGCGCCGGCATCGTGCGCTCTCGACGCGGCATCGGCGGCGGCTTCGAGCTGACGCGCGCGCCCGAGCGGATCTCGGTGCTCGACGTCCTCGACGCCGTGGATCCGATCCGGCGCATCGAGCGCTGCCCTCTCGCATTGCCGGAGCACGCGGGCGCGCTGTGCGCGCTCCACCGCAAGCTCGACGACGCCTACGCGCTCGTCGAGGAGACGTTCCGCGCGACCGCCCTCGCCGATCTGCTGCGACCGCCGCAGCGTCGCGGCGCGCCGCCGGCCTGGCCGCCGCCCGCCCCGTCCGTGTCGCGCGCGGCGTCGGCTCCGTGCGCGCGCCGGGCGCGCGCCCCCCGGGCCGCTGCCGGCGCGAAGCGCAAGGCATCGTGGAAATGACCCGTCGCGGCGCTCCGCCCGCAGCGCGCGAGCCGCACTTCCTGTTCGGTGCGGCCTACCGCTCGCTCTTCCTCGCTGGCGCGCTCCACGCAATCGTGTCCGTCGGGCTCTGGGCGGGCCTCGTCGAAGCCTGGCGCGCGGGCGACGACGCCGCGCTCGCGACGGCGCTGCCGCCCGCCTGGCTCCACGCGCATTCGACGCTCTTCGGCACCTTCCCGTTCTACGTCTTCGGCTTCCTCGGCACCGCGTTCCCGCGCTGGGTCGGCGCGCCCGGGCCGACACCGCGACGGATCGCGTCGTGGCTCGCGCTCCTGGTCGGCGGACAGCTCGCGCTCCTCGCGAGCGCCGTCCTCTCCCCCAAGCTCCTCGCCCTCGCCTTCGGCCTCGAGCTCGCGGCGTTCGCCGCGATGCTCGTCTTCCTGGCCGGCGCGCTGCGGGCGGGCACGAGCGAGCCCGGGCGCGCGCAGCCGCGCCTCGTCGTCGCCGCGTTCTCGCTCGGCGCCGTCGCGCTCGGCCTCGATGCGGCGGCGCTGCTCCGTCCGGACGCGCGTCTGCACTTCATCGCGATCCAGACCGCGCTCCACGGCTGGCTGCTGCTGCTCGTGGTCGGCGTCGCCTGGCGCATCGTCCCGTTCTTCACCGCGAACTTCCTGCGCCGGCCGCCCGCGCCTGGCTCCGAGCGCGCCCTCGCCGCATTCCTCGGCCTCGGCGTCGCCCGCGTGCTGCTCGCCGGCGTCGGCGGCGCCCCCCGCGTCGTCGCCCTGCTCGACGCCGCGCTCGCCCTCCTGCTGGCGCGCGAGCTCGTCGCCTGGCGGCCCGGCCGCGCGCTGCGCGAGCCGATGCTCGCCGTGCTCTACGCGGGCCTCGCGTGGGTGGTCGCCGCGCTCGCCGGCTTCGCCGTCGCGGGCCTCGCCCCGAGCCTCGCGCCGCGCCTCGAGCTGTCGCTCCGACACGCGCTCGCCGTCGGAGGCTTCGCGACCCTCGTGATGGGCATCAGCACGCGCGTCTCGCTCGGTCACAGCGGCCGGCCGATCGTGGCCGACGGCGTGCTGAAGGCGAGCTTCGTGCTGATCCAGCTCGCGGCGCTGACGCGGATCGCGCTGCCGTGGCTCTCGAGTGTCGAGCGGGGACCGGCCTCCCTCGCCCACGTCGCGGCGCTGCCCTGGGTCGCCGCCTTCGCGCTCTGGCTCCTGCGCGTCGGCCCCCGTCTCGTCCGCCCGCCGCGGGGCTGAGCGACCGGAAGCGCCGCGCATATACTGCGCGCTCGCGTGGCCGGTCGCGTCCTCCGGAGGAAAGCATGTCGAGCTCGATCACCCTGCCCCCCGCGCACCGGATCGTGATTCCCGCCCAGAAGCCCGAGGAGCCCACCCGGGCGATGGTGGGGTGGCTCTCGCGGCGCTTCCGCCAGCGGTCGGGAGCGCGAGCGTGACGGCGAACGATCACGGCCCTGCTTCGACGCTCGAGGCGCAGCTCGAGAGCCGGGTCGCGCGCTACGCGGCCTTCGACCGCGCGAACGGACCCTACCTCGCGTGGCAGCTCGAGCAGTTCGCGCCCTATCTCGGGCGGCGCATCGTCGAGGTGGGCGTCGGGATCGGCGGCATCCTGGAGCGGCTCGGGCGGCGCGAGGCCATCCTCGGCATCGACGTCGAGCCCGAGGTGCTCGACGCGACGCGGGCCCGCTTCGCCGACCGCCCCGACATCTCTCTCGAGCTGGGCGATCTCGCCGACCCGGCGCTCGCAACGCGCCTCGCCGCCTTCCGTCCCGACACGATCGTGTGCATCAACGTGCTCGAGCACGTGCGGGACGATCTCGCCGTTCTCCAGCGGCTCGAGAGCGCACTCGCCCCCGGCGGGCACCTCTGCCTGCTCGTGCCGGCGCACTTCACGCTGTACGGCCCCTACGACCGGACCGACGGGCACTATCGCCGCTACTCGCGATCGCATCTGCGCGTGCTGCTCTCGCACACCGGTCTCCGCGTGGCGCGGCTGCGCTACTTCAACGCACCCGGTGCTCTCGGCTGGTTCGTGCAGTACCGGCTGCTCGGGCGCGAGATTCACGGCGAGGGCGAGCTGGGCCTGATGAACCGCCTGATTCCCTTCCTGCGGCGCATCGAGGCGGCGATCCCGCCGCCCTTCGGGCTGTCCGTCGTGGCGGTCTGCCAGCGCCGAAGCTGAGACGCGGCCGTGGCCCGTCCTCACCGCGTGTTAGGATCGACCCCGGACCTCTAGCGGGGGATGTCATGGCAGGTTCCCGCGTGCGCGGCCTGCTCGAGCGGTTCTGGGGCCGGCGACGGAATCGCTGGCTGCTCGCGTTGCTCCTGCTCCTCGTGGTGGTCCGAATCGCGTTGCCTTACGTCGTCCGTCGCGTCGCCGTCGACCAGGCCGACAAGGCGCTGGTCGGTCGGATCGAGCTCGACGACGTGGATCTCTTTCTCGTCCGGGGCGGCGTCACCTTGAAGGGCCTCCGCGTCTTCGCCGACGAGAAGCCGGCGCCGACGACCGCTTCGGCCGAGGCGGGCGTCAGCGACGCGACGCCTTCGGCGCCCGCGTCCGGTGCCGCGCCGGCCGCTCCGGCCGAGAGCAGCGCGCCTGCGCCCGTCACCACCGACACCGCCCTCGCGCCTGGTCGCGCGCCGGTCTTCGCCGCAGACCGGCTGGCCGTGAACCTCGGCTTCCTCGCCTTCTTCCGGAAGACGATCGAGGTGCAGCAGATCGAGCTCGAGAAGTTCGCGGTGAACGTCGACCGCGCGCGCGACGGAACGATCGTGCTCCCGCAGCCGGCGCCTTCGGAGGCGCCGCCCGAGCCCGAGCCCGAGGCCGCGGAGGGCTCCGGCTGGGGCGTGATGATCCGCAACGTGAAGCTGCGTGAGGGTGCGATCGGAGTGCGCGACTTCGCGGTCGGCGACCCGCCCCAGAAGGTCGACATGACGCTGCCGAACCTCGATGCCGAGGATCTCGCGCTGCTCATCAAGGAAGGCGGCCTCGAGCCCGGGAAGCTCGTGCTCGATGCAGGCATCCTCGACGGCACGCTCCATCTCGACTCGACGATCGAGAACCTGCCCGCGGGCCCCGCGATCGAATCCCACGTGGTGCTGACCGGGATCCCGATCCGCTCCTCGCGCGCGTACATCCCCGACGTGAAGTGGAGCACCCTCGAAGGCCGCGCCGACACCGACCTGGTGCACCGCTTCGAGTCGAAGGGCGCCCACACCTTGCGGGGTCGGGTGGCGCTGCGCGATCTCACGATCCGGGTGGACGGCCTCGAAGAGCCCGCCCTGGCCTGGCAGCAGCTCGCGATCGATCTCGGCAGCGTGGACGTCGTGAAGCAGCACGCAAAGGTCGACGCCGTGACGCTCGACGGACTGCGCACCGTGGGGCGTCCGACCGGCCCGGAGCCGGTGCCGGTCCTGCGCGGTCTCGTGAAGTCCGCGAGCGAAGCCGTCGACGACACGAAGGCGGAGCACCGCGAAGAGGTGAAGCAGGCCGTCGCGAAGGATGAAGCGCCGCCCGCCCCGTGGACGTGGGAGGTCGGCAAGGTCCTGCTGCGCGACGCGCGCGTGAAAGCGCTGCTCGAGAACGAGTCGATCGAGCTCGGCGCCGAAGCCGAGGTCGGAAACCTCGCGAGCGCGCCCGAGACGAAGTCGACGCTGTCGGTTCAGCTCGTGCCGCCGACGGGCGGCCCGCTCGCGGTGGCGGGCGACTTCAAGCTGGAGCCGATCGGCTTCGCCGGCACGGTGCGCGCCGGCGGCCTGATCGTGCCGCCGCTCGCGCGGATCTCCGGCGCGCCCGCGACGAAGCTGCTGAAGACCGCCGTGCTGAATCTCGATCTCGACGTGGACGCGGGATCGATGCCCGAGGCCCCGCCCGACGGCGCGCGCGTCGCAGGCACGATCTCGCTATCCGGCGTCGAGGTCGTGGGCGACGATCCGAAGGCCTTCGGCGTGCGCTGGAAGGATCTCGCGATCGCGCTGCGCGAGGTGACGGCGCCGGGCGTGCTGGCGAAGGGGCCCGAGGCGAAGCCGGGGCCGATCGCGGTCGCGCTCTCGACCTTCACGCTCACGCGGCCCGAGATCAACGTGACGCGGACGGAGAGCGGCATCGCGCTGCCGCCCGAGATCGCCCCGCCAGCGGCGGAAGGTGCGACCGGGGCGCCGCCTTCCGATGCGACGGCTGCCGCCGGCACCGCGCCCCCGGCGGCAACAGCCGCAGCGGAGCCGGCGGCGACGCCCCCGGTGCAGCCCGCACCGGCCGACGGCGCGATCGCGGGCGACGCGGGCGCGAAGCCGCCCCTCGACGTGCAGGTGCGCGTGGACCGCGTGGACGTCCAGCGCATGCGGATCGGCGTCACCGACAAGGCGGTGAAACCCGTCTACCGCTCGCGCCTCGATCCGGTGGATCTCGACGCGAAGGACGTGCGCTGGCCCGGGCCCTTCGCGCGCGACGTGAAGCTGGTCGCGAAGGGGCTCGATGGCGCGACCTTCACCGTGACGGGCAACCTGGCGCCGACGGGCTCGACCCTGGTCGCGAAGCTCCAGGGTCTGCCCCTCGCGCCTTTCAACCCCTACGCGTCGGCGTCCGGATACGGTGTCGCCGGCGGCACCGCGGAGCTCGACTCGAAGATCAAGCTCGGTCCCGGCAGCTACGACACGAGCAGCAAGCTCGTGCTGCGCAAGCTCGCCGTGACGGGCAGCGAGGGCGACTCGCTCTTCGCCGCGCAGTTCGGCATGCCGCTCTCGCTCGCGCTCTCGCTGATGACCGACCTGCAGGGCGACATCGTGATCGACCTGCCGGTCGCGGGCGACGCGTCGGGTATGAAGCTCGGCCTCGGCACGATCGTCGGCAACGCGCTCGCGCGGGCGATCCTGAACGCCGTCACGTCTCCGCTGAAGCTGATCGGCGCGGTGGCAAGCATCGGCGACAAGCCCGCGTCGCTCGCGCCGCAGCCCCTCGTGTTCGCGCCGGGCCGCGACGTCCTCGCGGAAGGCGAGGACGCGAAGCTCGAGGAGGTGACGAAGCTCCTCGCCGCGGCGCCGGCGCTCTCGATCCATCTGCGCGGCGAGACCAGCGACGAGGACCGGCGCTGGCTGCAGGAGCAGGCCCTGCGCGCGCAGCTCGAGGAGGAGAGCGGCGTCCTCGGGTCGATCCGTCACGTCGCGGAGCGCGGTGAGCGCCGCGCCGTGCTCGCGGTGCTGAACGACCGCGCGGAGGGCAAGCCCGCCGAGGTGCCCGAGGAGTACACGGCGTGGTTCGAGGAGAAGGTGAAGGCGCAGTCCGTGCCGGACTCCGCCCTCGCCGACCTCGCCGCCGCGCGGGCGAAGGTGATCCAGACCGTGATCGTCGACGACGGGATCGCCGCCGAGCGCGTCCCGATCGACGAGGCGACGCCCGACGATCTCGCCGCGCGGCCCGTGGTCGCGCTCGGGCTCGGCGCGCCGCCGTCCCACACCCCGGCAGGACCACCGGGCGACCAGTCGGCCCCCGCGGTGAGTGCGCCCTCGGAGGGCGAGGCGACACCGGACGCGGATGCGCCAGCCGGGCCCTGACGCGCCAGCCGCTCCCTGACGCTGCGAGCTGCGCTCAGCCGAAGGCGGGCTCGACGCTCCCGTCCGCGCCCACCCAGTGCGGCGTCCAGACGAGGATCACTTCGGCCGCGAGATCGCTCTTGCGCGGCGGCACCTCCCGCACGTCGAGGGGCAGCTTCGCGGCGTCGCCGCCGCGCTCGACGCCGGATGCCTCCTCCTGGAAGCGCCGATCGAGCTCCGCGAGCTCGGCGTTCAGGTCCTCGACCCGCTCCTCCGCGCGGCCGACGTCGTCGCTCTGGCGCATCGCGCGGCCCGCGGTGCGAAGCGCCGACGAGGCGCGCGAGACCGCGCTCGCGGAGACGCGGCGACGTCCGAAGAGGGCGCCGAGCACGCTCGCCCCGATCGAGACCGCCGCGCCGAGCTTGTGCTCGCGGCTCTCGGCGGCCTCGCGATCCACCCGTTCCTGTGCGCGCGCGATGCGGTCGCGCAGCGCTTCGAAGCGAGCCTCGTAGCCCTTGCGCAGCTTCGCCACCGCGAGGTCGCGCTCGTCGCGCAGCGCGAGGGCGAGCTCGGCACGAAACGCGCCTTCATCCTGGCCCGGGCGCGCCGTGCGATGGGGCGCCGCGCACGAGAGCAGACGCAGCGGCCGCTCGCGCTGCGCCTGGCTCGCGAGCTGCTTCGACCAGGCGTCGTAGCTCTTCGCCTTTGCCGCCGCGGCGCCGAGCGGCGCGAAGCCCGCGTCTGCGTCCGCGCTCGCGGTCTCGAGGACCGGCGCGGCGGCGAGCGGCTGCGCGCCGCTCCACGGGTCGGCAATCGCATCGTCCGGCACGGGCGCGCGCAGGCGCAGCTCGTGCCAGGCGTCGACGCCGAGCGCCTTGTCGACGTAGTGGAGCCGCGCGCTGCCGAGGAGCGCAGGCCGGTAGAGGAGGCGCGCGCCGGCCGGCCGCGGCTTCGTCGGCGACTGGAAGCGCACGGCGATCTCCGGCGGTAGCGCGGGCGGCGGGCCGCCCGTCGCGGCCGGCGCCGCCGTGTGCGCGACCGGCGGCGCCGCCGCGCGGGGTGGCGCGACGCTCGCAGCGGGCGCCGCGAGCGCCCGGATCTGGTCGCGCGAGAGCGGCCCGCGCAGGTACGAGAGCGTCCAGCGCGTCTGGAACAGGACGGGGCCGTCCTCGTGGACGTCGTTCATCAAGAAGACGCGGCCGGGCAGCCCCGACAGCAGCTTGTCGATCTCCGCGCGGTCGAGGCCGCGCCCGGCGCTCGCGGACGCGCTCTCGAGGCCGTCGAGCACGCGCCCCTTGTCGCGCTCGGTCTGCAGGCGGCCCAGGAACCAGGTGCCGCAATTCGCGAGGCCCTTGTAGTCGAGGTCGACCGGATTCTGCGTCGCCAGAACCACGCCGAGGCCGAAGGCGCGTCCCTGCTTCAGCAAGGTCAGCATCGGCGTCTTGCTGGGCGGGTTCGCGCTCGGCGGGAAGAAGCCGAAGATCTCGTCCATGTAGAGGATCGCGCGCAGGCTCGCGCTGCCCGACTGCGCGCGCATCCACGACACGACCTCGGCCAGGAGCTGGGTCACGAAGAACATGCGCTCGCGGTCGTCGAGATGGGCGATCGAGAGCACCGAGATCCGCGGCTTGCCGCTCTCCGTGAAGAGCAGGCGCTGCGCATCGAGGGGCTCGCCCTCGGTCCAGGCGCGGAAGCCGGGGGACGCGATCAGGTGGTTGAGCGCCATCGCCAGCTCGAAGCGGTCCTTCGCCGGGTACACCGACTCGAGGTCCATCACGCCGATCTTGGCGAACGGCGGCTGCTGGATCGCCTGGATCAGGGACGCGACGTCGAGGCTGCGTCCCGCGCGCCATCCGATCTCGAGGATCTGCGACAGCAGCACGTGCTCGCGGCTGCGCAGCGGATCGGCTTCCACACCGACGAGCGCCAGCAGCGACGACACGGCGGCGCCGATGCGCTCGCGCAGCAGGTCGTCGTCCGCCAGCACGGCGGCGGCGGGCGGGGCGAGGGAGTCGAGCAGACGCAGCGGCCGACCCGCCGTGCTGCCCGGCGTGTAGAGCGCGAGATCGACCGCGCCGTGCAGGCGCGCGATGCGCGCGCCGTCCTGTCCCCACTCGGCGAGGCCCTTCTTCCAACGCTCGGCGGTCGAGGCCGCGAGCTCGTCCGGCGTGACGCCCAGCCGCGTC
>Ga0105106_10000031_pt1 | contig 71823 bp, 73 predicted proteins | sample PPLLaktember2015_5_FD_79109 | JGI IMG/M metagenome (GOLD analysis project Ga0105106, IMG submission 79109) | Freshwater sediment microbial communities from Prairie Pothole Lake near Jamestown, North Dakota, USA - PPLs Lake P8 Core (1) Depth... | ecosystem: Environmental > Aquatic > Freshwater >... | reverse complement strand
GGCCGGCTCGTCGGCCGGGACGGCATCCGGCTCTCCTACGGGCCGAGGCCCGACTGACCCCATTATACTGTCGGCATGCCGCTGCAGTTCCTGGACTTCGAACAGCCGATCGCCGAGCTCGAGGCTAAGATCGAGGAGCTGCGCTTTCTCGCCGTGGATTCCGATCTCAACACGGCCAGCGAGATCGAAAAGCTGCGCGCGAAAAGCCGCACGCTGACGAACAGCATCTTCGCGAACCTCACTTCCTGGCAGATCACGCAGCTCGCCCGGCATCCGCAGCGGCCCTATACGCTCGATTACGTCCCGGCGGTATTCACCGAGTTCCAGGAGCTGCATGGCGACCGCATGTACGCGGACGACCAGTCCATCATCGGGGGCGTGGCGCGGCTTTCCGGCCTGCCTGTCATGGTGCTCGGACAGCAGAAAGGGCGGGACACCAAGGAGCGAGTGCGCCGCAACTACGGCATGCCGAAGCCCGAAGGCTACCGGAAGGCGCGCCGGCTGATGCTGACTGCAGAACGCTTCGGCCTGCCGCTCGTCACGCTGATCGATACGCCCGGCGCGTATCCGGGCGTCGGTTCGGAGGAACGCAACCAGAGCGAAGCAATCGCCCGCAACCTTTTCGACATGTCGCAGCTCTCGGTTCCGATCGTCAGCTGCGTCATCGGTGAAGGCGGCTCGGGCGGTGCGCTCGCAATCGGCGTCTGCGACCGCCTGCTGATGCTTCAGTACAGCATCTACTCGGTCATCTCGCCGGAAGGCTGCGCGTCCATCCTCTGGAAGAGCGCGGACCGCCGCGAGCTTGCCGCCGAGGCCATGGGCATCACGGCGACGCGCCTCCAGCAGCTCAACCTGATCGACGAAGTGATTCCGGAGCCGCTCGGCGGTGCGCATCGCGAGCCGCAGACGATGTCGGAGCGCCTGCGCGATTCGCTGACGCGCCACCTCGAGTCGCTCGTGGCGCTGCCGGCCAAACAGCTCCTGGCCGATCGACAGCGGCGCCTGCGCGGTTTCGGGGTCTACGGCGGAGCCTGACGTGCAGTTCGGCGCGGAGTGCCTCGGGCGCGCACTGACGGCGATCGACCGCGAGTGGCCGGCGGCGGAATTCTGTGTCGCGTTCTCCGGCGGACTCGATTCGACCGTGCTTTTGCACGCGATGGCAGAACTTGCCGCAGTCCGGGCGCTGCCGCTTCGCGCCGTCCACGTCGACCATGGCCTGCAGCCGGAATCCCGCGACTGGGCGGATTCCTGCCAGGCGACAGGCGGGTCGGCCGGCGTGCCGGTCGAGGTCCTCGCGTTGAGGTGCAAGCCACCAGCGGGCGAGAGCGTCGAGGCCGCGGCGCGCGACGCACGTTACGCCGCCCTCGCCCGTCAGCTGAGACCGGGCGAATGGCTCCTCACGGCACACCATCGCGACGACCAGCTCGAAACGGTCCTGATCCAGTTGCTGCGCGGCGCCGGAGTACCCGGGCTTGCGGCCATGCCGGCGCGCACGGGTTTCGGCGCGGGCTTTCACGCCCGGCCGCTGCTCGGCATCGATCGCGAAGACCTCGCGGATTACGCCCGGCGTCGCGGTCTCGCATGGATCGAGGATCCGATGAACGATGAGAGTCGTTTCGATCGCGCGTGGCTGCGGAGCCGCATCCTGCCGGCGCTGCGTCAGCGCTGGCCGGCCGCCGGGGCGACCGTGGCGCGAAGCGCAGCGCACCTCGCGCAGGCTTCGCGTCTGCTCGCGGAGATGGCGGCGGCCGATGCGGCCGGTATCGTCGACGACGGTCGGCTTGCGATCGACGGCCTCGCCCGTTTGTCACCGGACCGCCAGGTCAACCTGCTGCGCTGGTGGTTGCGCTCCTCGGGGCTGCGGCCGCCGCCGGCCGGGCGACTCGCGACGGCACTGCACGCTTTCCTCGAGGCCCGGCGCGATGGCGCGCCCTGCCTGCGCTGGGGCGATGGCGAACTGCGCCGTTACCGCGGCCGGCTCTACGCCCTGCCACCACTCGTTCACCATCCGGTCCCTGCGCCGGCAGCAAGCGCGGAAGCGCTGCTCGACCTCGGGCCAGGTCTCGGCCGCTTCGGCCTGGTCGCGGGGGAAGAGGGCGGGCTCTGCGCGCGGCGTGCGGCGAGCGCTGCATTCCGGTTTCGTGCCGGCGGCGAGAGCCTGCGGCCGCATCCGGATCGACCGCGCAAGCGCCTCAAGGACCTCTGCCAGGAATCGGGAATCGTGCCCTGGATGCGGGATCGCCTGCCGCTCGTCTACGTGGAAGACCGGCTCGCAGCCGTCGGTGACTTGTGGGTCGACGCGGAGTTCGCCGTGCCGCCGGGGTCGCCTGCCCTGAAACCTGTCTGGGTCGGTCGCCCCCGGATCTTCTAGCCGGTCAGCGCCAGCATTCCGCCGTGTTGTCGGCGCCGCCCGCGTCGGTTGCGGTGCGGACGCCGCGGTCGGTGACACGGAAACTGCGGCATTCCGTGTCCTGGAACTGATTCTGGCCCGCGGCGGCCGTCGCCGACACCGTGAAGCTGATTGCGTCAGCGGCGACGATTGCGAGCGCGTACCAGCCGTTCTGGCTCGCGGCCGCTGTCTGGACCTGGCCGGCTGCGCAGTTGGTCGCGCCGGCGATCGCGGTGCCGTAGGTGTTGCACTGCAGGTAGTGTTTTTCCTGGGCGGTCGCAAGCGCGAGCAGCGCGTCCTTCGCGTCCGAGCGCTGGCTGCGAAGCACGTAGTCACGGTAGGACGGAATGGCAACCGCGGCCAGGATTGCGACGATGATCATGACGACAACCAGTTCGATCAGGGTCACGCCGCGTTGTTTCTGAATCGCTTTCATCTGCTTCCTCCGGCCAGTGCCCGGCCGCTCGCGCGGCCGGGCAGCTTTGCCATCAGTTCACGCCGGTCTGGCGCCAGAAGGTCCGCACCGGGGCGAGGTTGACGCCCACGCCGCAGTTCTCGAGACCGACGAGGCACACCGGGTCGGGCCGGCATTCCGCGCCGACGCAGGTCGTCGGGTTATCCGGGCTCGGGAAGAGCCAGACCACTTCCGGCGCGATGCCGCCCTGGGCGAGTTCCGTCTCGCGATCGTCCGCGGAATCCGGCGGGTCCTCCGGGTTCTCGCGGTCGAAGACCGGCGCACCGGTATAGGCGCTGATCGTGTACAGCCGGTTCGTGCCGACGCCCGGTGCGCAGCTCGCGCTTGTGGTCGTCGAGTCCGAGTTCGGCTCGTAGGTCGTGAACTGGATCATGCTCTCGATCGTGCGCGCCTCCGCGAGCGACTTCTCGCCGGTGAAGCCCGCACTCGGGCGGCGCAGATCCAGCCGCCAGCCGGACGCACCCGGCGGAATCGTCGGCGCGATGTCGGTCGTGATGTCGATCAGGTTGACGTCCGCCTCGGTGATGACTGTCGCCGCGTCGTACTGGGCCTGCGTGAGGCGCGCGAACGGCAGGTGGTCGCGCAGGCTGTAGAAGCGGTCCTGGGTCTCGATATTGAGCGGATGTCCCCGGTATCCGGATCCAAGGGCGACATTGAGCCAGGTCTTGCCGCCCTGGGCGAGGAAGGCCACGTCCGGCGCGCTGTAGAAGCGGCGCGTCGTCTCTACCGGGTGTGACGCCAGATGGGCGTTGCCGAGTGACGCCATGACGCCGCCCGTCACGAGATTCGGGCGTGTCTGGCCGTTGTGGATGTCGAAGCGCCACACGCGCCCCGCCATGTCCGCCGCATACATGCGGTCCGCGAAGCCGTCGCCCGAGATGTCGAAGATGCGGATGTCAGCCGGGATGCCGTGCGTCATCGACGCATGGCGCAGGTCGGCGCCGGAATCCGCCGCCGGGCCCGCGTACCACAGCACGTCGCCGGAGAGGGCATCCACCATGAAGACCTGGTTGCCCGCGGCGTTCGAGGCGACGAAGGCGCCGTTGTCCTCGACCGTGTCGTAGCCGCCGCCGAACACCAGCACTTGCTGGAGCGTGTTCTGCGTGGCGCCGCTGATGTTGACCTTGGCGACCGCCGGGGTCGACCAGCTCTGCCCGCCGCCGGTCAGGCGCTTGGCGCCTGCCTCGTTGGGCCCGATCTTGAACAGGAGCGTCGGCGCATTGCGGTCGGTCACGTCGAGGCCGAAATACTCGCTGCCGCCGCGGCGCATGCCAAAGTAGATCAGCACGCGCTCGCCGAGCGAGGGCTCGAGCACGCCGTTGTCATTGATCTCATTGCGGATGATGCGGATGTTGCCGTCGAGGCCGTACTCGCGATCCGTGACCGCGTCGTTGACGTACAGGTCGCGGGCGCGGGCCAGCAACTGCTGCGGCATGAAGGCCCACAGCTCGTCGCCGTCCACGGCGTCGATGGCGTGCAAGTAGCCCTCGTTCGTCACCGCGTACACGACGCCGTCGGCCGGGTCGGGGCTCGCGAGCGTGCCGCCGTAGATCACGGTGGCGGGCCGGCCGTTCATGGGGTCGCCCATTGCATAGCGTGCATCGGTCGTCACGCCGTCACCGTCGGCGTCCGAAATGTCGGTGCCGCGCATCCAGTTGATGAGGGCATCTCGGCCCGGCGCCTCGGCCGCGCCGAGGCCGAGCATCGCGGTCGTGATCGAGGCATTCGTGGTCGCGACAGAGTTTGCGGCCGCCGTGAGTGCAGAGGCCGTATTGATGTCGCTGTAGACGTTCCGCGCGGACGGGTCCGGCAGCTCGTTGGCTGCGCCGCCGAGGTCCACCCGGTCGCCGTCGACACCAGCGCTCCAGAAGCTGCGCGCCGTGTTCTTGAAGAAGCCGGTCGTCACTTCGACCGCCGGGGTGCCCGTGACGTCCTCGATCACGCCGATCGGGTCCAGGTTGTACTTCTTGATGTTGCCTTCCCAGGAATACGTCTCGCTGGGGCGGAACACGGTCACGTACAAATCATTCAGGTTCTGCGTGCGGTTGAACGCGTTGACCGACACTGCAGGCGCCGTGAACGAGGTATTGAACGCGAGGATGTCGCGCGTGATGCTGGTCAGCACGGTCGTCAGCGTCGCCGTGTCTTTCGCTTCGTAAAACACACCGCCCGCACCGGCCGCGGTGTTCCTGAGCGTCGTCGAGCCACTCACCTCGGGGCCGAAGCCGATCGTGTAGGTGGTGACGTTCTGAGTGGCGAGCAGGGTGGGCCGGATGTCGTTGTTGTACATGTACGCGGCGATTTCTTCCAGGCAGCGGCCATCGCCGGCGCCCGCGCAGTTGCCTCCGATCAGCCCCTGGATCTCTGTATTTGCGCTGTTGTCCGCGGTCGGCAGGCCGTCCGTCAGCAGCACGATGAAGTTGCGCTGGCAGGAGATCGTGAGCGGGCTCTGGTAAATGCCCGTATTGGGCGACGGCTGACGTGAGCTCAGGATGCTTGGGAACGCACCACTGCTGCCAGGGTTCTTGCGCGAGTTGATGCCGTAGTCCACGGCGCTACCGCTCAGGTAGAGGTAGGCTTCGTACATCGACTCGGACAGCGGCGTGCAGCCGTCTGCGTTCAGTGCTGCGATGTCGGCGACCAGGTTTGCACGGATGGCGGCGACCGGACCCACGGCGCGCAGGACCATACCGCCTTCCGAAGTCAGCGTGTAATTGCAGCCGTTGTTCGTGTTGTTGCTGAACTGCATCAAGCCGACGTTGACTGCGTCGTCGACCGCCAGCGAATTGATCGTCTGGATCGCGACCTGCTGGACGATCTGGAGGCGTGTCTGCGTGATCGTGCCCCCGTTGTTGAGCCAGTTGACGTAGTTGCCGGAGAAGAACACGTAGCCCTGGTTGGCGCCGTTGGCACTCCAGCCAATCGCCTGGCTCGAGTTCGCGGACCAGGGGCCGTTGTTGCCGTCGGCGGCCCACAGGCGCGTCAGGTTCACGCCATTGCCGTGGACACCGGCGTCGGTGCGGCATTCGACCCACACCGAGTTGCCGGTGCCGCCGTTGATGCCGCGCCAGCGGTTGTTGCGCCACTGGGCCGCGCGGTCGGCCACGTAATAGCCGGCCAGCGCCATGTTGGTGAGGGCGGCATTGCACTTGAACGCGGCGAGCGGCACCGAGTTGTTGTTGTTGCAAGAGGGTGGGTCGCTCGTGTTCGAACCGGTGTCGAAATAGACACGGTCGTCGCGGCAGGAACCCGAAAAGTCGACCGCCGGATCGTAGGGCACCTGGGTCGTCGTGTTGGTGCTCATGCTGCCGGAAGTGTCGATGATGAACAGGATGTTCGGCCGCTCGGCCGAGACAGTGTTTCCGGTGCCGACGAAGATCTCGGCCTCGTCGGCCGTAGCGGCACAACCGAGCGCGGTCAGTGCGACGGCGCCGGCCAGGTTGATGAGACGGGTGGCTGTCTTGTTCATGTCAGTACACTCACTGGACGCCGCCGGCTGCGGCAAGGCGCAGGCGGCTCAACGTCCGGCTCTTGGGTTCGTAGAAGAGATCGAGGCGCAGGTCGCCTTTGGCGGCGGCCTCGCGCAGCTTCGTATAGGAGACCTGCTCCTTACCGATGAAATAGCGGGTCTTTGCGTCGAAGCGCAGACGCAGCGACGGGCAGCCGGTGCAGGGGCTGGCCGACAGGGTGCCGCCCGCGACCCCGGGCAGGCTGACTTCTCGCGTGCCCGATTCGAGGCATTCCTCGATGGTCTGCAGTGAAGGCGCAGCACTTGCGGCGGTGGCGAACGCCAGCGCGACGAGGGTCACGGCAAGCCAGCGGCCGCGACGGCCCTGGCCCGGCGCTGTCGGCCCATTCTGCATTTCGATGTCGGAATTCTTCATGTGACTTTCTCCGCGGCCCGTCAGGTGCCAGGACCGACGACGTAAAAGCTTTGCGTGTGCTGGGCGGCGGCATTGTCGGGTCCGTTGCCGGCCGCATTGACCTGGAAGTGGTAGGTCTGGAACGCAGTACCGATGCTGTAACCTGTCATGCCCGTGCCGAGCGGTGCGGCGCCGACGAAGGCCATTTGGTAGGAATAGGTGTCTCCGGGCGCGTTCGGCACGGCGATGGTCGCCTGGTTGAAAACGGCGCTCGTGCTCAGGACCGGATTCGCGAGCGCATCCTCGATCGCGACTTCCGCGGCCTGGAATGCGCGTTCCTGGCTCTGCGTGTTGCGGACCATGCGCAATTCCATGGTCGACGTGAAGACGCCCGACACCGCGAGGATCGTCAGTACGAGCAGCAAAATGAGACCAATGACAAGGGCTGCACCTTGCTGCCGGCCGGGGAGGGATGGCATGCCGTTCATCGCCGTGTATTCCTGAGCGCAATCGTCTTGCTGACGAGGACCCGGCGGAACGAATCCGCGGGCGTATAAGCCGCGCCGCCGACCCGGCTGGCATAGGTGTAGGTTCGGCCATCGGTGAATCCGGATTCCTGCTGTTCAGCGCGCACGAGCAGCCACACGCGAACCGCGACGATCTGGTCGCCGGCGGGAATCGCCGTATTCGGCTGCACGAAGTAGTCCGCGTTCTGATCGTTGTTGAAGTCCGCGCCGTACTCGACCTGGAGGTCCTCGACGCCCGGCACGATCTGCAGATCCGTGATTGCCGGCGCGCCACCGGCGACATCGAGCTGCTTGCGGCGCAGCGACGGCGTACCCGCCCGCTCGTTTGAATCCTGGTCCACGTAATAACCGTTCACGACCAGCGCGCGCGTCTCGGACAGCGGCGGCAGGTAGCCGGCCGGCACCGTTCCGCTCGAGAAGAGCGAGCCCTGGACACGGCTGGTCTGCAGCTTGATCTGGCCAGCGCTCGCGCCAAGGGCGCCGACTGCGATGACCTGCGTGGATGCGCGACGAATCGTCAGCTGGTCCGAACCGGGCACGGCCGTGCCGAAGGCCGCGCAGGTATAACCGTAGGCGTCATTGCTGGCCTCGACGTAGGCAGGCAGCTTGACCGCCCACATCGCGCCGCACTGGTTGATCGTGCCGGCGAAACCCGAAAGTTCCGCGGGCAGGGAATAAGTCGGGTCGACGTCCGGCCAGCTCGCAAGATTGAGCGCCGGGCCGTTTTCGATCAGGTCGGCGCGGCTCATCATGCCCCAGTAATTCGCCATGCGCAGATCGGCCTCGACCGTGCCCATGGCATAGCGTGCGGTCTCCTGGAGGCGCGCGGCGGCGTCATTGGTCCGGTAAAGGTCACGGGTCTTGCCGAATACCGTGATCGCGCCGGCGAGCAGGAAGGTGCCGATGGCCATCGCGACCATCAACTCGACGAGGCTCAGGCCCTGCTGCGTTTGGCGAATCTGCATGTGCGACTTCTTCATGTGGCGAACGCGATCTGGAAGGTGACGGGTGCGACTTCACCGACTTCAGCCCACTGCACCGTCACCACGTAGTTGGCGGGTTCGCCGGCGGCGACAGGCAGGATGACGGCCACCTGTCCCTGGCCGTTCGGCAGGAGCTGCGCGACGGTCGCCTTCCAGCGCGAAAGATCGGTCGCCGCCAGGTCGGCGTCCGAGCATCCGCCGGTGGTGTCGCAGGCGGGAATGGCAACCTCGGCATCGGCGAACAGCGTGCCGTAAGCAGCCTGCGCCGTACGATTCATGCGGATCCGATCCGCAAGATCGGCCGCAAGCGTGATGGCCTGCGTACGATAGATCGCGGTGCGGCCGGCCTGCAGGCTGTTAAGATAAAGCGCGGCGATGCCGAGCAGGCCGATCGCGAGCACGACGAGGGCGACGAGCACCTCGACCATCGTGAAGCCCGACTGGTCCGGGCGGCCGAATGCCTGAATGCGGTCCATGCGCGTTTCCATGACTCAGTTCGCCTCGCAACCGCCGACATCAGCGCCGATCGTGTCCAGGAGATCCTGGACCTCGTCTATGCTTCGCGTCACGCCGGCGCGCCCCGTGACCGCGACCAGGATGCCGCGCGCCGACGAGAGCTCGCCTCCGGTCGGCGTGTTGCCGCGCTCATCGCAGAGCACGAGCTGGGCAGCATTGGGATTCAACGCGAAGCCGTTCAGCAGGTAGGTGACGACGAACGGGTCTACGGACGACCGGGCCGTGATCTGGTCATTGATCGGTTCGTGCTGCATCAGCACCACTTCACCCGCGTCGCGCTGGCCGCTCTGGTTCGTGTCCACGAAGGCGATCCAGCCCGTCAGCAGGGGCGAAGCGGCGCAGGTGGGGTTGAGATCCGTCACCGCGCTCGCGCTCGTGCAGAGCGTCACCGGCAGGCGCCGCTTGATTGCTTCCGAACGCGTGAAGTGCAGGCCGGCCATCACGTCGTTAGCGGCGCTCGTGATGCGTGAATTCCGGATGAAGTTGCCCATCGCCGGGACGGCAATGGCGAGCAGCACGCTCGCGATCGCGACCACCAGCATGAGTTCGAGCAGCGTAAAACCGGGTTGGGCTCGTTTCATGGGTTGCACTATAAGGAGGGCGGGTGCGGCCCAAGCGGGCGCTCCGACAGGCGCTTTCGGCGTGGCGACGAACGGCAGAAACCACGGTCATCTTGTCCACTTATGTCTGGCATCGCGTGAACTGCTTCACATTTCTGCTGGCACCGGAGGCCCCGCTCAACTAGACTGAACTCCCGTCGTTTTGCACCGACGGCGGGGTCCCAGATGACGCGATTTGTGTTCGTGACCGGTGGCGTGGTTTCCTCCCTGGGGAAAGGCCTCGCGTCGGCCAGCCTCGGCGCGATTCTCGAGGCCCGCGGGCTCAAGGTCCGCATGGTCAAGCTCGACCCCTATATCAATGTGGACCCGGGCACGATGAGCCCGTTCCAGCACGGGGAGGTCTTCGTCACCGAGGACGGGACGGAAACCGACCTGGACCTCGGGCACTACGAGCGCTTCGTGCGGACCACGACCGGCCGCAACAGCAATTTCACGACCGGGCGCATCTACGAGCGCGTGATCGCGCGCGAGCGGCGCGGCGACTACCTCGGTGCGACGGTGCAGGTGATCCCGCATATCACGGATGAGATCCGCCGGAGCATCATGCTTGGCGCGGGGGATGCCGACGTCTGCATGGTCGAGATCGGCGGCACGGTCGGCGACATCGAGTCGCTGCCTTTCCTCGAGGCCATCCGGCAGATGGCTGTCGAACTCGGCCGTGGCCATTGCGTTTACATCCACTTGACGCTGGTACCGATCGTCGGCGGCTCCGGCGAGATCAAGACCAAGCCGACGCAGCATTCCGTCAAGGAGCTGCGCGGTATCGGCATCCAGCCCGACGTGCTCCTGTGCCGCTGCCGCGATCCGTTGCCGGAAGAGCAGCGCCGGAAGATCGCGCTCTTCACCAATGTCGAGGAACGGGCGGTGATCTCGGCGGTCGACGCCGACGACATTTACCGGATCCCCATCCTGCTGCACGAGCAGCACCTCGACGAGATCGTCTGCGACAAGCTGGGGATAGCCGCACCGCCCGCGGACCTTCGCGAGTGGCAGCAGGTCGTCGCGGCCCGCCAGCAGCACGATGCGACGGTCAACGTCGCGATGGTCGGCAAGTACGTCCAGATCCGCGACTCCTATATCTCGCTGAACGAGGCGCTGCGTCACGCCGGCCTCAAGACGCGCACGCGCGTGCAGCTGCACTACGTCGAGTCGACCGATCTCGAGAGTGCCGGCACGGCCGTCCTTTCGGGCATGGACGCAATCCTGGTGCCCGGCGGCTTTGGCGAACGCGGCATCGAGGGAAAGATCGCCGCCGTGAAGTACGCCCGCGAGCACGGCGTGCCCTACCTCGGCATCTGCCTCGGCATGCAGGTTGCGGTGATCGAGTTTGCCCGCGGCGTCCTGGGGCTTCCGGGCGCGAACTCCACGGAATTCGAGCGCGGCGCGGTCGACCCCGTCATCGCGCTCATTACCGAGTGGCGCGACCGGACCGGAGAAACGCTCCGCCGCGACGATCGCTCGGAACTCGGCGGCACGATGCGCCTCGGCGCACAGGAATCGCGAATCCTGACCGGCACGCTCGCCCGCAAGGTTTACGGGCGCGACACCATCCACGAGCGACACCGGCATCGTTACGAGTTCAACAACAACTACCTCGAGCGCATGCAGAAGGCGGGGCTTGCGATTTCCGCGTTCTCCGAGGACGGGCTGGTCGAGATCATCGAGTTGCCGTCGCACCCCTGGTTCATCGGCGTGCAGTTCCACCCGGAATTCACGTCGAATCCGCGCGACGGTCATCCGCTGTTCGCGAGCTTCGTGCGTGCCGCGCGCGAGCACGCTGTCGGGAAGCTCCCCAGGGCGGCGAGCGCGTGAAGCTTGCAGGCAGCGAAATCGGGCCCGATCGACCGCTGTTCCTGATCGCCGGACCCTGCGTCGTCGAGGACCCGGGACTGACGAAAGACATTGCGGGCGAGCTGAAGGAGATTACCGGCAAGCTCGGAATCCCTTTCGTTTTCAAGGCCTCCTACGACAAGGCCAATCGCTCTTCGCGCTCCTCGTTCCGCGGTCCCGGCATTGAAAAGGGCCTTCAGGTGCTCGCTGACGTGCGCCGCGAGTTCAACGTGCCCGTCCTGACCGACGTGCACGAGGACACGCCGCTTGCCGAAGTCGCATCGGTCGTGGACGTGCTCCAGACGCCCGCATTCCTGTGCCGCCAGACGAATTTCATCGTCAACGTCTGCTCGCAGGGAAAGCCCGTGAACATCAAGAAGGGACAGTTCCTAAGTCCCTGGGAAATGTCGAACGTGGTCGAAAAGGCGCGCTCGACGGGCAACGAATCGATCATGGTCTGCGAGCGCGGCTTCAGCTTCGGCTACAACAACCTGGTCTCCGACATGCGCGCGCTGTCGGTGATGCGGGAGTTCGGGGCGCCGGTCGTCTTCGACGCGACGCATTCAGTGCAGCTGCCGGGCGGGAAGGGCACGGCCTCGGGAGGGCAGCGGGAGTTCGTGCCGGTGCTCGCGCGTGCCGCCGTCGCGGCCGGAATCGCCGGCCTCTTCATGGAGACCCATCCGCGCCCGGAACAGGCGCTGTCGGATGGACCGAATGCCTGGCCCTTGCCGCGGATGCATGAATTGCTCGAGCTCTTGGTCGAGCTCGATCGTGCGGTCAAGTCGCGGCCATTCGCGGAGTCCAGCCTCTAGGGGACCTCGGATTCAGTCTCGCATGGGCGCGACCGAGTGGGATTTTCGTCCCTGGCAAGAAGCGAGGAGCGATGTGTATCGTGATACATGAGCGATGCGCGACGCCGCCAGGGACGAAAATCGCCCGGTCCCTGCGGGTTGCGCGCGGGCCTTGGCGCGACTTTGTTGCTCGCCTCGCCCATAGATATCACTATGGGGCTTCGGCTTGCGCCTTGTCGCGCCAAGGCGCGCGCGTAACGCGCTCCATGCGAGACTGAATCCGAGGTCCCCATGCGCATCGTCGACATACGAGGCCGCGAGATCATCGACTCACGCGGCAACCCGACCGTGGAGGCGGAAGTCGAACTCGAGGATGGATCGGTTGGCCGGGCCGCCGTGCCTTCGGGCGCCTCGACCGGCACGCGCGAGGCCGTCGAGCTTCGCGATGGCGACTTGAAGCGCTACCTCGGCAAGGGCGTCCTGAACGCGGTCCAGAACGTGAATGGGGCGCTGCGCGACCTGCTGGTCGGACGGGATTCCGCGGACCAGGCCGTCATCGACCGCCTCATGCGCGAGCAGGACGGCACCGAGAACAAGTCGCGGCTCGGTGCGAATGCGATTCTCGCGGTGTCGCTCGCGAATGCCCACGCCACCGCGCGCGCGCAGAAGCTGCCGCTCTTCCGGTACCTGGGCGGCGATGATGCGGTCGTCATGCCGGTGCCCATGATGAACATCATCAATGGCGGCGCCCACGCCGACAACAGTCTCGACATCCAGGAATTCATGATCGTCCCGGCCGGACTCCCGAGCTTCCGCGAGGCGCTTCGCTGCGGCGCGGAAGTGTTTCATCGGCTCAAGAAGATCCTGCAGGACCGCGGCCTGTCGACGACGGTCGGCGATGAGGGCGGCTTCGCCCCGAACCTGCCGTCGAACGAGGCCGCGCTCGCTGTGATCCTCGAGGCGATCGAACAGTCCGGTTACCACGCGGGGCAGGACGTCTGGCTCGGCCTCGACGTCGCGAGCAGCGAATTTCATCGTAATGGCAGCTACCAGCTCGAGTCGGAAGGCCGGAAATTCAATGCGGCCCAGTTCACGGATTACCTCGCGGCACTCGCGGAACGCTATCCCATCCTGACGATCGAGGACGGCATGGCAGAGGCCGACTGGGAGGGCTGGGCGGTCCTGACGCGCCGGCTCGGCCAGAAACTGCAGCTCGTCGGGGATGACCTGTTCGTGACGAACACCGAGATCCTCGCGCGCGGCATCGCCGAGAACGTCGCGAACGCGATCCTGATCAAGCCGAACCAGATCGGCACGCTCACCGAGACGCTCGCCGCGATCGAGATGGCGACCCGCGCGGGTTACGCCTCCGTCGTCTCGCACCGCTCCGGGGAAACCGAAGACGCCACCATCGCCGACATTGCGGTCGGTACGTCGGCGACTCAGATCAAGGCGGGGTCGCTCTCGCGCTCTGATCGCATGGCGAAGTACAACCAGCTGCTTCGCATCGAGGAGCTGCTCGGTGCACGGGCTCGTTTTGCCGGGCGCGATGCGTTTCCGGTGAAGTGCCGATGAGTCCCGTCCCGCCGGAACGTGCTACTCTTCCGACCCCATGAAGTTTCTTGTCGCAGGGCTCCTGGCCACGCTCGCCTTGCTGCAGTATCGCCTGTGGGTCTCGGACGAGGGCATGCGCGAGGTCTGGCATCTTGCGGCGGCGGTCGAGGGCCAGCGCGCCGAGAATGCCGTGCTTGCCGAGCGCAATGCCCAGCTCAAGGCGGAAGTCTTGGACCTCAAGCAGGGCCTGACGGCGCTCGAAGAGCGCGCCCGGCACGACCTCGGAATGATCGCAGTCAACGAGACTTTCTACCAGGTGGTGGAGACGCCGCACCGGTCCACGGACGAGGACGCGGTCGAGCCCGCGTCAATGCAGGCCGCGGCGCAGCCGTGAATCGTCGGTGGCCGAGCGAATCTGGTTTCTGATCGCCGCCGCCGGCGCCGCAAGGCGCTTCGGCGGCACGGTTCCAAAACCCTATCTCAAGATCGCAGGCAAGACCCTGCTCGAGCATTCGCTGCGTGTGCTCCTGGGCGTGCACGGCGTCGCGGGCGGCGTCGTCGTCCTGGCAGCGGGCGATCGCCGGTTTCAGCGCCTGCCCGGAACGCTGCGTCGGCGCGTGGTCGCGGCTGCCGGCGGGCCGACGCGTGCGCTATCCGTCCTGAACGGGCTTCGTGCGCTCATCACAGCCTCCGAGGACGACTGGGTCCTTGTCCATGACGCGGCGCGCCCCTGCCTCTCGCGCAGGGAGGTCGATACGCTCGTCGCCGAATGCCGTCGCGATCCCGTGGGAGGACTGCTCGCGGTTCCGGTCGCGGATACGGTGAAACAGTCCGACAAGGATGGACGCAGCGCCCGCACCCTGCCGCGCGAAAACCTGTGGCTCGCGCAGACACCGCAGATGTTCCGTCACGGGCGCCTCACGCGCGCGCTCACGCAGGCGCTCGAAGAAGGCTTCGATGCGACGGACGAAGCGGCCGCGATCGAGGGGCTTGGCCTCAAGCCGCGCCTGGTCGAAGGTTCTCCGCTCAATATAAAGGTCACGCGGCCGGCCGATCTCCTGCTCGCGCAGGCGGCGATGCGCTCGCTGAGGGTACGGAAATGAGGATCGGCAGCGGCTATGACGTGCATCGCTTCGGACCCGGCGACCACCTGCGCCTCGGCGGGATCGACATCCCGCATTCCCATGGCCTGATCGCGCACTCGGATGGCGACGTACTGCTGCATGCGCTCATGGATGCCTTGCTCGGCGCTGCGGCGGCCGGGGATATCGGCCGCCATTTTCCCCCGGGCGACGAGCGATTTGCGGGTGCCGACAGCCGCGGACTGCTTCGCGACGTCGCAAAGCAGGTCGCCGAGCTCGGATTTTCGGTCGTCAACTGCGACCTGACGTTGATTGCCGAAACGCCCCGGATCGGGGCCTACCGCGAAGCGATGTGCGCGAACATTGCCTCCGACCTCGGGATCGCGAGAAATTGCGTCAATGTGAAGGCGACGACGGCCGAAAGCCTGGGCGCCATCGGCCGCGCCGAGGGAATCGCGGCGCAGGCAGTCGTCCTGCTTCAGGAAGTGCATGGAGGCTGAGGCGAGCGCAAGCGAAGCCTGGCACCGAATCGCGCTCGGAGCCCCGCGCGCGTTTGGCGACCCGCCGGCATCCGGGGCGCTGCGCGTCGAAGCTGCTGATTTCCTGGTCGAGGAACACCTCGGCTTCGAGCCCGACGGAGGTGAGGCGCATCGGCTGCTGTTTGTCGAGAAGCGGGACGCGAATACGCTCTACGTCGCGCGTCAGCTCGCGGCACGCGTCGGCTGCCCGCCTGCGGACGTTGGATTTGGGGGGATGAAGGACCGCCGCGCCGTCGCGCGGCAGTGGTTCTCGGTGCCGGCAGTCAAGGGTCTGCTTTCCCTGGACGGTTTCGCCGGAGACGGATTCCGGGTGCTTTCGGAGTCGGGACATTCGCGGAAACTGCGACGCGGCGCGCTCGCCGGCAACCGCTTCCGGATTCGCATCCGCGAATTGCAGGGCGATCCCCTGGCCGTCGATGAACGCATCGCGCGAATCGCCGCGAGCGGCGTTCCGAACTATTTCGGCGCGCAGCGATTCGGCCAGGATGGCGCCAATCTCGGGCGCGTCGCCGAGTGGACTGCGACCGGGCGACTGCCGCGCGGACGGGAGCCGCGTGGCTTCGTGCTGTCCTCGGCGCGTGCGCTCGCCTTCAATGCGGTCCTCGGTGCGCGCGTGACTCTCGGCAACTGGAACCGGCTGCTGCCGGGCGAAATCGTGAACCTGAGCGGGAGCCGGTCCGTATTCACCGCGGAGGGCCTGGATGAAACCCTGCTTGGCCGCTGTGCCGAAGGCGATGTCGGGCCGACGGGTCCGCTCTGCGGATCGGGCGGCATGCTGCCGCGGGGCGATGCGGAGCGGATGGAGAAATGGGCGCTCGCGGCGATCGCGCCCCTGCCTGAGCGGCTCGCGGCGATCGAGATGCGCGCCGAGCGGCGCGCACTCGTGCTTCGGCCGAAGGACTTCACGCACCGCGCTGCCGCCGGCGAGCTCGAGCTCGCCTTCGAGCTGCCGCGAGGCGCATTTGCGACGAGCGTGCTCCGGGAAATCGTGAACGCAGGGGTGCCGGAGCCGGACCCGGACTGAGACTCAGCCGTCCAGGAGCACGTAAAGGGCGCCTGTTCCGCCGTCATTGCGGCGCGCCGAGCAGAACGCGCGCACCGCGGCATGGCGGCGCAGCCAGCGATTGACTGCGGACTTGAGGACCGGGCCGCGATGGCCGGAACCGCGGCCCTTGCCGTGGATGATCCGCAGGCATCGCCGCTCCTGCGTCCGGGCCTCGGCGAGGAATGCCGTGAGCGCGAGACGCGCCTCGTCCTGGGTCAGGCCGTGCAGGTCGATTTCGTCGCGCACGGCGAAGTGGCCGCGACGAAGGCGCCGCAGCGTCGATTCGGGAACATTTTCCCGGCGCCATGCGAGTTCCTCGCCGGATTCGACGTCGAGCTCGCTGGCATCGAGCGCCAGCGATTCGGCGAGCACGGTGGCTTCGTCGGCGCGCCGCGACGCGGCGCGCGGCCGGCGGCGCGCGCGCTCCGGGGCCGGCTTCGGCTGGCGGAGCGGCCTCACATCGCGCATCGCGGCGCGGAACAATTCGCGTTCCTCGTCCTTGATGGCGGCTGCCTCCGTCGATGCGCCCGGAAGACGGGGCTTACAGTATAGTGCGGCCCGGTCGCGTGACGCGCGACGGGGAAGTGCCGGCCTTGAAGATCCTGCTCGCCAATGACGATGGTTATCGCGCGGAAGGCCTGCGCTTCCTCAGGGAAGCGTTGACGGGCGTCGCACCGATCACCGTCGTCGCCCCGGACCGGAACTGCAGCGGTGCAAGCCACTCGCTGACGCTCGAAGTGCCGCTGCGTGTCCAACGGGTGGACGAGGACACCTGGTACGTGATCAACGGCACGCCGACCGACTGCGTGCATCTCGCCATCACGGGACTCTTCGATTTCGAGTTCGACATGGTCGTCTCGGGCGTCAACGACGGCGCGAATCTCGGCGACGACGTGCTGTATTCCGGCACCGTCGCCGCGGCCATCGAAGGGCGGTTCCTCGGCCTGCCCACGGTCGCGGTGTCGCTGGTGGCGGCGGCAGGCGGAGGGCCGCACTTCGCGACCGCGGCACGGGTTGCGCGCGAACTGGTGCTGCGCCTTCTCGCCAGGCCCCTGCATCGCTCGATGATCCTGAATGTCAATGTGCCGGACCTGCCGTACGAGGCCTTGCAGGGCTTCGAGGTCACTCGGCTCGGGCATCGCCATCGCGCCAAGGCCGCGGTGCGGGGGCTCGATCCGCGGGGGCGTGAGATCTACTGGGTGGGTGCCGCGGGCGCCGGGCAGGACGCGGGTCCGGGCACGGATTTCCACGCGGTCGCGAACGGCTTCGTCTCCGTCACGCCCCTGCAGGTGGACCTGACGCGCCATACCGCGCTCGAGAGCCTGCGCGACTGGCTGCGGGAACCCGCAGGCGAATGAGCGAGCACAGCGGCATCGGAATGACCTCTGCGCGCACGCGCGAGCGCCTGATCCAGCGGCTTGCGGAGCAGGGCATTCGCGACCCTCGCGTGCTCGACCGGATCCGCAACGTCCCGCGCCACCTCTTCGTCGACGAAGCCCTGGCGAGCCGGGCCTATGAAGATACGGCGTTGCCGATCGGGCACGGCCAGACGATCTCGCAACCCTATGTCGTCGCGCGAATGACGGAAGCCATCACGATCGGCGGCACGCCGGAGAAGGTGCTCGAGGTCGGGACGGGCTGCGGATACCAGACCGCGGTGCTCGCGCCGCTCGTCGGGAAGATCTACAGCATCGAGCGCATCGAGGCCCTGCTCGAGCGGGCGCGCGAGCGCCTGCGCGAACTCGGCATCAAGAACGTCCGCTTCAGGCACGGAGACGGCGCCGATGGCTGGCCGTCCCAGGCGCCTTTTGACGGGATCCTGCTTGCCGCGGCGCCGCACGCGCTGCCGCAAAAACTGCTCGATCAGCTTGGCGAGGGCGGCAGGCTCATCGCGCCGGTCGGCCCCGAAGGGCGCCAGGAACTCCTGCGCATCACGCGGCGCGGCGACCAGTTTCTGCGGGAGAGGCTGGGCTTCGTGAGTTTCGTTCCGTTGCTCGGCGGTGTTTCCTGAAGCAGTGGGTCGCATGTGTCGCGGCAGTCGCGATCGCCGCCTGTGCCGGCAATGACCGTCGATCCGCGATCCCCGACTACCACGTCGTCAAGTCCGGCGAGACCCTGTACTCGATCGCGAGGCGTTACGGCGTCGATTACCGCGACATCGCCCGCTGGAACGGCATCGGCCGCGACTTCTTGATCCATCCGGGTGAGCGGCTCCGGCTCAATGCGCCTCCGGGCGGCCGCGCCGCCGCGCCGGCGGCGAAACCTGCTGCGCCGCGCCCGCCCGCGACGCGTGCCTCGCCCGACGATCCCGCGCACCGGCCGCCCGAATGGAAATGGCCGGTCCAGGTCGGGCGCGTCGTCGGAACCGTTCGCCAGCCGTCCGGCGGCCTCGGGCTTCGCATCGACGGCGGGTTGAACCAGCCGATCTTCGCGGCCGCGGATGGCAAGGTCGTCTACACCGGCAGCGGACTGCGCGGCTACGGGCAACTGGTCATCATCAATCACGTTCGCGGCTGGCTCACGGCCTACGGCCACAACGCGTTCGTCCAGGTGAAGGAGGGCGACGACGTGCGCGCGGGGCAAGCAATTGCGGCCATGGGCCTGGGCCCTGGCCAGCAGCCCATGCTGTACTTCGAAATACGCCTCGAGGGCGAGCCGCTCGATCCGCTGTCGCAATTGCCGCCGCGACGGTAAGGGGGATGCTAAAGGGGACGTTCCCCTTTTCCCCGAAGGACCGAAGGAAAAAGGGGAACGTCCCCTTTAGCATCCCCCTTACCGTCGTTCCGTCAGAGCAGAAGCGCAAGCGCGACGTCGCGATATTCCGACAGCAGCAGGTTATAGGTGCGGCAGGCGGCCCGGTTATCCATGACCTCGAGCCCGATGCGTCGCGCAGCGAAGTCGGCATAGAGGGACGGCGGCGGAATGCGCTGCCGGGCTCCCGTGCCGAGCAGCACGACTTCAGGACCGAGCTCGAGAAGCTCGCTGAAATCGCCGATCGTAAGCATCTCGGCGGCGGTAGGCCGCCAGTGGTCGATGATCGTGCTGCGCGTCACGATGAGGCTCGAGCGGTAGGCCCGGTCGCGCAATCGCACCTCGCCTTCCGCGCAGGCGACGATCGCATGGGCTTCGTTCGCGTCTTCCCGGATGAACTGCATCGTGTCTCCGTCCGAAATATAGCCAATTGCGTGACCCTTGCGCCGCTATGATTGCCGCCGATGAAATCCCGCGACATGCCGCGCGCGCAGCCGGTAAAGCTCAGGCGAAGGCCCGTCGGCCCGGTCGATGCATTGCCGGAGGCCTTGCACCCGGTCCTCCGTCGAGTCTATGCGTCCCGCGGCGTCCGGGACGCCGATCAGCTTTCGCTCGAACTCCGGTCCCTCCTGCCGGTGTCGACGCTCGATGGCATTGGACCGGCCACGGCGCTCCTCCTCGAGCACCTCGAGCGCGGATCGCGCATCCTCGTCGTCGGCGATTTCGACGCCGACGGCGCGACCAGCACGGCGCTCGTGATGCGCCAGCTCATGCGGCTCGGCCACCGCAATGTCGGGATGCGAGTGCCCGATCGCTTGCGCCATGGCTATGGCCTGACGCCCGCGCTGGTCGCGGAACTTGCGCCTGAAAACGCCGACCTCCTGATAACTGTCGACAACGGCGTGTCCGCCTTTGCGGGCATAGCAGCCGCGCGCGCGCTCGGCATCGAGGTGCTGGTGACCGATCACCACCTTCCCGGCCCGGCGCTGCCGGACTGCGCCGCTCATGTGAATCCCAATCTGCACCAGGCGACATTCGGCAGCCGCGCGCTTGCGGGCGTCGGCGTCGCGTTCTACCTGATGGCCTCGCTCACGCGTGAGCTCGAAAACCGGCGCGGGGTGCGGCTTCCGGCGGTCGCGGACCTGCTCGACCTCGTGGCGCTCGGGACGGTGGCCGATCTCGTGCCGCTCGATCACAACAACCGCATCCTCGTGCAGGAGGGCCTGAAGCGCATCCGCGCACGCGCCGCGACGGCCGGCTTCATGGCGCTCGCGCGCGTCGCCGGCTGTCGCCTCGACGAAGTCGCTGCGCGGCAGCTCGGACACCAGATTGCACCCCGGCTGAATGCGGCGGGCCGCATTGACGACATGGCGGTCGGGATCCGCTGCCTGCTGACCGACGATGCGTCGGAGGCGCTCGCGCTCGCGGGCGAGCTCGACCGGCTCAATCGCGAGCGCCGTGAAATGGAATCGCGCATGCGGGACGAGGCGGCGACGGCCGTGCGGAACCTCCGCATTGCCGACGGCGACCTGCCGCCGGGCCTCACGCTGTTCGATCCCGGATGGCATGCCGGCGTCGTCGGTCTCGTCGCATCGCGAATGAAGGACCGGCTGCACCGGCCGGTGGTCGCCTTCGCGCCCGTGGGCGCCGACGAGCTCCGCGGCTCGGTGCGTTCGGTCGCCGGCGTGCATGTACGCGACGCGCTCGAGTCGATCGCGACGCGGCATCCGGATCTCATCGACCGCTACGGCGGACATGCGATGGCTGCCGGCCTTACGCTGAGACGTTCTGCGCTCGCGCGTTTCGCGGACGCGTTTTCCGAGGAGATCGGCCGCCAGCTGACGCCGGCGCAGATGCAGAACATCCTCGAGACCGACGGTGAACTTGCAGGGCCGGAGATTTCGCTCGAGACGGCGCGGGCAATCGAAACGGGAGGTCCCTGGGGCCAGGGATTCCCGGAACCCGTGTTCGAGGGGGAATTCGAGGTCGCGGAGACGCGCGTGGTCGGTGACCGGCACCTGAAACTGTGGCTGCGTCCGCAACCGGCGATGCGCCCGCTCGAGGCCATTTCCTTCGGATACTTCGACGAGTCGGACGCCAGGCGGCCGGCTGACGGCGCGCGCGTGAACCTTGCGTATCGGCTGCAATCCACGAGCTTCGGCGGCGTCGCGCGGGCGGAATTGCTGGCGGAATACCTGCATTGGAACGAATGAGCGTCTGCTAAGATGCGGCCCGCATGGAAGCCGCACCAACCCGCCGCCTGATCGAAGACCTCACCGAGCGCCTGAAAGCGCTGAGGGGGTACCTTTGAGTACGAATCAAAGCGCGAGCGCCTCGAAGAGCTGAATCACGAGCTCGCGGATCCCGCGATCTGGAACACGCCGGACAAGGCGCAGTCGCTTGGCCGCGAACGGTCACGACTCGAATCGACAGTCACCGAACTCGATCAGCTTGCGAGCGGCCTTTCGGACGCGGCGGAACTCCTGGCGCTCGTCGAGGCGGAAGCTGACGAATCCGGTTTCGCGGAAATCGTCGAGGATGCAGCAGCGCTCGAAGAGCGCGTGCGGCGGCTTGAGCTGTCGCGCATGTTTCCGGGCGAGATGGATCCGCGCGGTGCCTTTCTCGACATCCAGGCGGGCGCGGGCGGAACGGAAGCCCAGGACTGGGCACAGATGCTGCTTCGGATGTACTTGCGCTGGGCCGACTCCCGCGGCTTCACGGCGACCGTGATCGACCAGGGCCCGGGTGAAGTCGCAGGCATCAAGAGCGCTTCGATCGAGATTGACGGCGACTACGCCTACGGGTGGCTGCGGACCGAGACCGGCGTTCACCGGCTCGTGCGGAAGTCGCCATTTGACTCCGGCAATCGCCGGCACACCTCGTTCGCTTCGGTTTTCGTGTCACCGGTGATCGACGACGAGATCCAGGTCGAGGTGAACCCGGCCGACATCGAGATGGACACCTATCGTGCGAGCGGGGCGGGCGGCCAGCACGTCAACAAGACCGATTCGGCCGTGCGCCTGCGCCACCTGCCGTCCGGCATCGTCGTCGCCTGCCAGGGCGAGCGCAGCCAGCACAAGAACCGCGCGACCGCGATGAAGATGCTTAAGGCGAAGCTGTACGAGCTCGAGGTGAACAAGCGCAATGCCGCGGCCCGCGTGCTCGAGGACCAGAAGACCGATGTTGGATGGGGCCACCAGATCCGTTCCTACGTGCTCGACCAGTCCCGCATCAAGGACCTGCGGACGGGATACGAAACGGGCAATCCGGCGGCCGTGCTCGATGGCGCGCTCGATCCGTTCATGGAAGCGAGCCTGAAGCAGGGGCTGTAAGCTCTCGGACATGACCACACGCGAGACGCCCGGCCCAGGAGACGAGAACGCGCTGATCGCGGAGCGACGCGCGAAGCTCGCGCGGCTGCGCGATGCCGGCGTCGCGTACCCGAACGACTTCCGGCGCGACGCGCTCGCGGCCGACCTCCACGCGACCTGGGGCGAACGGAGCGACGATTGGCTGTCCGCGAACCCCGTGCGCGTGCGGGTCGCAGGCCGGATGATGTTCAAGCGCGTCATTGGCAAGGCCTCGTTCGCGAAGCTGCAGGACTCAAGCGGGCAGATCCAGGCCTACCTGCAGGCGCAAACGCTCGGCGGCGCGTACGAGGAATTCAAGGGCTGGGACGTCGGTGACATCGTCGCGGTATCCGGCGTACTGATGCGCACGCGGGCGGGTGAACTGTCGGTGCGTGCCGAGAGCGCGCGCCTGCTCGTCAAGGCACTCCGGCCCTTGCCGGACAAGTGGCATGGCCTCGCGGACACCGAGACACGCTATCGACGGCGTTACGTCGACCTGATCGTCAACGAGCCCGCACGCGAGGTCTTCCGGACGCGCACGCGAATAATCCGCTACCTGCGCGATTTCCTCGACGCGCTCGGCTTCCTCGAGGTCGAGACGCCGATGATGCAGCCGATCCCAGGCGGCGCCGTGGCGCGGCCGTTCGTGACGCACCACAACGCGCTCGGCCACGACATGTACCTGCGCATCGCGCCCGAGCTCTACCTGAAGCGGCTCGTGGTCGGTGGATTCGAGCGTGTGTACGAGATCAACCGCAACTTCCGTAACGAGGGCCTGTCGACCCAGCACAACCCCGAGTTCACGATGCTCGAGCTCTACCAGGCTTACGCCGACTTCGAGGATTTCATGCTCCTCGTCGAACGCATGATCCAGGGTCTCGTGGACGCCATCGCGGGCACGCGCGAACTCAACTACCAGGGGCGCCGGATCGGATTCAATACGCCGTTTGCACGGCTTTCGATCGAGGAGGCGATCATTGCGCACAACCCGGCATTTGACCGGGCGCGGCTGCGGGACTGTGCCTACCTCGGCAACGTCTGCAATTCGCTCGGCGTCGACTGCGGGCCGGCCGACGGGGCGGGCAAGCGGCAGATCGAGGTCTTCGAGAAGACCTGCGAACAGCACCTGCTGCAGCCGACCTTCGTGCATTCGTATCCGACCGAAGTATCTCCACTCTCGCGAAGGAGCGACAAGGATCCCTTCGTCACCGACCGCTTCGAGTTCTTCGTCGATGGACGCGAACTCGCCAACGGCTTCTCGGAGTTGAACGACCCGGAAGACCAGGCGTCGCGGTTCCGGGAACAGGTTGCGCGCAAGCAATCGGGCGACCTCGAGGCGATGTACTTCGATGCGGACTACATTTGCGCGCTCGAGTACGGCATGCCGCCGGCGGCGGGGCTTGGCGTGGGCGTCGACCGGCTCGTGATGCTGCTGACAAACTCGCCGAGTATCCGCGACGTGCTTCTGTTCCCGCAGCTGAAAAACCTGACCGAGCAGGAGTGAAGCGTAAAAGGGGGAAATTTAAAGGGGACGTTCCCCTTTTGCCGAAGGATCAAAGCAAAAAAGGGGAACGTCCCCTTTAAATTTCCCCCTTTTACGCTTCACTCGTCTTCGTCAGTTGCCGGTGCGGGAATCGCGTAGGGGAGATCGGCAGGCACGAATTCCGAGCCGCCCGGCTTGGCTCCGAGCAGGTCGCTGCAGTGGCGGAGTTCGACGACGGCAAGGCAATGCGTCGCCGTGTCGTCCTGCGCCGTGGTCACGACCTGGGCCGCGAGCACTTCGCCGCTGAACAGCGCCTGCGCAGGTTGCATCGCGGCATCCGGCGGGCCGACGTAGCGCAGCATGCGGCGCTTGACGCGCCCGAGGTGCTGCGAGCGCGCCACGATTTCCTGGCCGACAAAGCATCCCTTGCTGAAGCTGACCCCGCCGATCAGGTCGAGATTGAGCATCTGCGGAAGCCAGAGTGCGGCGGTCGGCGGCACGATGGACGGCTCGCCATCCTCGATCGTGACGCGCTCCCAATCATCCGGCGTCGAACGCGGGACGGCTGCGAGCGCGGCATCCAGGGCAGGCCGCGGGCCGGCGAGCAGGATCCGGCGCGGGCTCGCGACCATCATTGCAAGGCCTGCCGCGGCGGCGGCCGCCTGCGACCAGTGCGCGTCCGGTTCCGCATCCATGAGTCCTGCGACGCTCATTCGGGGACTGCGGTCCTCGAACCTCACATCGGCGCGCAGCACGAACGCGGAGAGTTGGCCGACGAGCGTCGGTGCGAGCGCCCGCTGCAGCACCATGAGCACGTCTTCGCCTTCGGCGGCGAGACGCATCGTCGCCAGGACGCGCCCCTGCCGGTTGCAGGACGCCGCCAGCATGCCGGGATGACGCTCGATTCCGAGCAAATCGTTCGAAAGCTGTCCCTGGAGAAAGCTCCGTGCATCGCGGCCCTTCACGGCGATCACTGCATGCGACGGCAATTGCGAACAACGGGTCAGTGGCATGGCGCCATCCTATCGCAGCACATCTCGCCGATTGCGTGGCAATTGGCCGTGGGAAGGCGTGATCCCTTCTGGCAGAATAGCTTAGCGATGCAAGCCCCCGCCGAACGGCCGCTGTCCCCGCACCTGCAGGTGCACCGGATGCTGATCACGATGGTGCTCTCGATGATGCATCGCGTGAGCGGCCTGTACCTGTCCTTGTGCAGCCTGCTGTTCGTCGCCTGGGTGGCCGCGATCGCCGCGGGGCCTTCGGCGTACGAATTCGCCGGACGTATTTTCTCAGGCATTGCGCTGCGCCTCGTCCTGGCGGCCGCGCTTGCCGCGTTCTGGTACCACCTCTTTGCCGGTATTCGCCACCTCGCCTGGGACGCGGACTTGGGGTTCGAAGGATCCGCGCCGAAATGGAGCGGCGTCGTCGTAGCCCTGCTTGCGGCGGGCGCGTTTGCGGCGACGGTTTTCCTGTCGCCTGCCGGGCGCTGGCTCCTGGGGGCGTCATGAGCCGCAGGCGGGGAGCGGCCACACGCCATTGGCTCAATCAGCGCCTGACTGCGGTCGCGCTCGTGCCGCTCGGCCTGTGGTTCCTGATCGCGCTGCTCCGGCAACCCGCACTCGATTACGCCACGGTTTCGACGTGGCTTGCAAAGCCGCTCCAGGCGCTCCTCGCCGCGCTGCTCGGCGCTGCAATGCTCTGGCATTCGATGCTGGGTGTTGAGGTCATCCTGGAGGACTACGTGCACGGCAAGGTATTCGGGGTGTCGCTCTGGCTCGCGCGCTTCGTACACGTCGCGGCTGCGGTGGCTCTCGCCTGGGCCCTGTACTGTGTTGCGGGCCCCGGCGCATGAGCGCTTATCCAATCGTCGATCATGTCTGCGACGTCGCGGTCGTCGGCGCCGGAGGCGCAGGACTGCGCGCAACCATGGGACTCGCTGAGGCTGGACTGGCGACGGCCTGCATCACCAAGGTATTTCCGACGCGAAGCCACACGGTCGCCGCCCAGGGAGGCATCAGCGCCGCGCTCGGCAACATGGGCGAGGACGACTGGCGGTTCCACTTCTACGACACCGTCAAGGGCTCGGACTGGCTCGGCGACCAGGATGCAATCGCCTTCATGTGCCGGGAGGCGCCGGCAGCGGTCATCGAACTCGAGCATTTCGGCCTTCCGTTCTCGCGCACGGAGGATGGCCGTATCTACCAGCGTCCTTTTGGCGGGATGACGACGCACTATGGCCGCGGCATCGCGCAGCGCACCTGCGCGGCCGCCGACCGCACCGGCCATGCGATGCTGCACACGCTCTACCAGCAGAGCCTGCGCCACCAGGCGCAGTTCTTCATCGAGTTCTTCGCCATCGACCTGATCATGGAGGAGGGCGCCTGCCGCGGCGTGCTTGCGCTCGACATGACGACCGGCACGCTGCACCGTTTCCTGGCCCAGGCGACGATCCTCGCGACCGGCGGCTATGGCCGCACGTACTTTTCCTGCACTTCGGCTCACACCTGCACCGGCGACGGCAATGGCATGGTGCTGCGCGCCGGGCTGCCGCTGCAGGACATGGAGTTCGTCCAGTTTCATCCGACCGGAATTTACGGTGCCGGCTGCCTGATCACCGAGGGAGTCCGCGGCGAAGGCGGGATCCTTCGCAACTCCGAAGGCGAGCGATTCATGGAGCGTTACGCGCCGAACGCAAAGGACCTGGCTTCGCGCGACGTCGTCAGCCGCGCCATGACGATCGAGATCCGCGAGGGGCGCGGCGTCGGGCCATTGCGGGATCACCTGTATCTGCATCTCGAGCATCTCGGCCCGGAAGTCATCCACAAGCGGCTTCCAGGGATCGCTGAAACCGCGATGATCTTTGCCGGCGTAGACGTCGCGCGCGCGCCCATCCCTGTATTGCCGACAGCGCATTACAACATGGGTGGGATTCCGGCCAATGTGCGCGGCGAGGTCCTCACGAAGTCCGATGGGGCCGAGACGGTGGTGCCCGGGCTGATGGCGATCGGCGAGGCGGCCTGCGTCTCGGTGCACGGCGCGAATCGGCTCGGCTCGAATTCGCTGCTCGATCTCGTCGTCTTCGGCCGCGCCGCCGCGGCCCATTGCGCGAAATCGCTTCGTCCCGGCGCCGCCGTGGCGGATCCGGGTCCGCAGGCGCACACCGCGTCGCTTGACCGGTTCGACCGGATCCGGCACGCGAACGGGAGCCGGACGACGGCTTCGCTGCGCGACGAGATGCAGCGCGGGATGCAGCGCGATGCCGCCGTTTTCCGCACCGGCGCCACGCTCGACGCGGGCTGCGAGGCGCTCGGGCGCTGTTATCGCTCGCTTGCCGACCTCGCCATCGCGGACCGCTCGCTCATTTTCAACACCGACCTGGCCGAGGCCCTCGAGCTCGACAACCTGCTGCGCCAGTCGCTCGCCACCATCCATTCGGCCCGCAACCGGACCGAGAGCCGCGGGGCGCATGCGCGCGAAGACCATCCGGCGCGCGACGACGCCAACTGGACGAAGCACACGCTCGCCTGGGTTGACGACGAAGGCGGGGTCCGCTTCGACTACCGCCCGGTGCAACTCGAGACGCTCTCCGGCGATGTCGAACGCATACCGCCGCAGGCACGGACCTATTGAGGAAACCATGACCGAGTTCCGGCTTCCCGCCAATTCGCGTTATACGGACCGGCCCGGCCGCCATCATGCAGCCGCGCCCGGCGCGGCGCGCGTGCGCCAGTTCAGGATCTATCGCTGGGACCCGGACGCAGGAGAACTCCCGCGCGTCGACAGCTACGACCTCGACCTCGATCAATGCGGGCCGATGGTCCTCGACGCGCTGATCAAGATCAAGAACGAGGTGGATTCGACGCTGACATTCCGGCGCTCCTGCCGCGAGGGCATCTGCGGATCTTGCGCAATGAACGTCGACGGGGTGAACCGGCTCGCCTGCACGCTGCCGATTGATTCGGCCAAGGGCGCGGTGCGGATCTTTCCGCTGCCGCACATGCCGGTCGTGAAGGACCTCGTGCCTGACTTGAGTCGCTTCTACGAGCAGTACGCGGCGGTTCAGCCATGGCTGCAAACGAGCGGACCACCGCCGGCCTCGGGTGAGCGGCGCCAGGCGCCCGCCGACCAGGAGAAGATCGACCGTCCATCGGCCTGCATCCTTTGCGCCTGCTGCTCGACTTCCTGCCCGAGCTTCTGGTGGAACCCGGATCGATTCCTCGGCCCGGCGGCGCTGCTTGCGAGTTACCGCTGGATCGTTGACACGCGCGACGAGTCGCGGTCTGAACGGCTGTCGTATCTCGACGATACGTTCCGCCTGTATCGCTGCCACACAATCATGAACTGCACCGAGGCCTGCCCGAAGGATCTGAACCCAGGACGCGCGATCGCCGATATCAAGCGCAGGCTCCTCGATCGCGACGAGTGAGTGGTGCTCGACAGGACACAAGCGCGCTTGCGGTGGCGATGCCGGCGCGGCATGAAGGAACTAGATGTACTTCTCCTCGGCTGGCTCGAGCACAGGTGGGCCGAGGCCGACGAAAGCCGTCGCCGTTCATTCCAGTGGCTGCTCGAGCAGCCGGACCCGGACCTTGCGGACTGGCTGATCGGCGGTTCGCGGCCGCCGGATGCCGGGCACGCGGCGCTTGTCGATGACATCGTTTGCCGTCGCGATTGAGCCGGCGGGGCAGCCGCGCCTTGCGGCGATGGCGTTTCTCGCGCACGTCGCCGCCGCAGTGAGCCCATGGCTTACGGGCACCGCGCCGCTCCTGGCGGCCCCATTGTCGTTCCTCGCGATCGCCGGACTCCTCGCGACGCTCGGGCACGTACCGGGTCGGCATTGCCGGTTGCTGGCGCTTGCAATCGATGGTCGAGGATGCCGGGTACGCCTCGCCGACCGGCCCCGCTGGCTGCAGGCCAAGCTCGGTGCCGGCGCGCGCGCCTATGCGTCGCTCGTGGTCCTTGAAGCCGTGGTCGCCGGCCGGCGCTTCGGTTGGCTCCTGCCGCGGGCGGCGCTGCCACCCGACGAATTCCGTCGGCTGAAGGCCCGAATCCGGCTGTCTTGCTAGAATCCGTGGCTTATCTCACGAAAGGAGGCGCTGCGCCCCACGCAGGCAGGACCTTGCGAACTATCGAAGGGTCGGCCGGTCATATCCGGCGTGCACGTGGAGGGCAGAGCGCAAATTATCGAGCCGATGCGGGCTGAAGCAGGCGACATAGCGCTGGTCCGCAGGGTCCAGAAGGGCGACAAGGCGGCCTTCGACGCCTTGGTGCTCAAGTATCAGCACAAAGTGCTGAAGCTGGTGCAGCGGTATGTCCGGAATCCCACGGAGGCCGAGGACATCACGCAGGAGGCCTTCATCAAGGCTTACCGTGCTTTGCCGGCGTTTCGCGGCGACAGCGCCTTTTATACCTGGCTGTACCGGATCGCGATCAACACGGCGAAGAATGCGCTCGTTGCAAGCCGACGCAGGCCCGTGTCGTACGATCTCGACTTGCAGGACGGATCGCAGGTGCAGGCGCACGCCCGGCTGTCGGATACGGAGACCCCGGAAGCGCTCGCGCTGACGGACGAGATACGAAGGACGGTCAACGAAGCCATCGAGGCCCTGCCGGACGATCTGCGCCTCGCGATCGTTCTGCGTGAGCTCGAGGGCCTGAGTTACGAGGATATTGCCAAGACGATGGAATGCCCGGTGGGCACGGTCCGCTCGAGAATTTTCCGCGCGCGCGAAGCGATCGATCGCAGCCTGCGGGAGGTTTTCGACGGCGGCCTCGGGCGAATTGGAGACTTTGAATGACGGATCGGATCAAGGAACAGCTTTCGACCTTCCTGGACGGTGAATTGCCCGAACAGGAGACTGCGTTGCTGCTGAAGCGGCTCGAACGCGACGACGAGCTGCGCGGCGCGCTGTCCCGCTACTCGCTGATCGGCGCGGTCCTTCGCAATGACGGCGACGTGCCGGCCGCGCGCCAGGTGGCCGCGCGCGTGAGTGCGGCGATCGCACGGGAGCCGCTGCGCGTCTCCGCATTCGTGCGGCTGCCGAGACGCGATGCATTGGCGCGTTCCCTGGCAGGCCTTGCGGTCGCCGCGGGCGTTGCCTTCGGCGCAGTGCTGCTCGTCCAGCAATCGGGGCCGCAGAATCAGCAGATGCCGGAGGCGGTGATCGCCCAGGCGATCGATTCCCCGGTTGAACCCGTCTCGGACCCGTCCGACGCCACGGAAGAACTGGCGACGAGCTATGTGACGCCGCCGGCGACCGATGCGGCGGGCGAAATCGCGCCGGCGCAGCTCGCGAATTACCTCGTCGCGCATTACGGATACGCGACGCCGCTTGTGCGCAGGAGTGTCGGCGCCGGATTGATGAGCGCCCCGGACGCCGCGGGCCTCGTCGACGTCGCGCCGCTGGAAGGCCAGCCCGACCCGTGATTTCGCGCCAGGCCATCGCGCTCGCCCTCGGTTTTGCCGCAATGCCTGCTTTCGCCGAAAGCGGGCAGGAATGGCTTGCCCGAATGACGACGGCGCTGAACAACGCGAGCTATGTCGGCGAGTTCATTTCTGAGTCGGCCGGCCGCACCGAGCGCCTCGCAATCACCCATCGCGTCAGGCATGGCGTCGTTTCGGAACGCCTGGTTTCCCTCTCCGGCAACGGCCGGGAACTCGTGCGCGAAAACGACGAGGTCGTGGTCTACCTGCCGGACCAACGACTCGCAATCATCGAAAGGCGGTCCGGGCGCAGCGACCTCATGGGCGCATTGCCGCAGTTCGAGGGCCGGATGGCGTCCTGGTACAAGATCGACTACGTCGGCCGCGAGGCGACGATCTTCGGGCCGACCGCGGTCATCGCTGTCAGGCCTCTCGACGGCTACCGCTTCGGCTATCGGCTCTGGATCGACGTCGATTCGCACATGCCGGTGCGAAGCGACCTGATGGACGGCGCGAACCGCGTGATCGAGCGACTGCGCTTTACCAGGCTCGAGTTCAACGACGAAATACCGGACTCCGCCTTCGAGCCGGCGCTCGACCGCAGCAAGCTCCGGTGGGTGCGTCAATCGCCGCAGACCGAAGAAGATGCCCCGGCCTGGCGCGCGATGCAGGTGCCGCCGGGATTCCGGCTGTCGGTCAGCGGCATGCAGGCCGTAGCGGGTGCCGGCGCGCCGGTCAATCATCTCGTCTACACGGATGGACTCGCCTCGGTTTCGGTTTTCATTCATGCGCCGTCCCCGGGCCACGCGCCCATGAAGGGATCGGGCCGATCGGGCGTCGCCTCGGCCTTTTCGACGGTCGTCGATGGCCATCAGGTCACGGTCGTCGGCGAAGTGCCCCCGCGCACCCTCAAGTTCATCGCGACCGGACTCCGCCCGTCGACGGCGCTGACGTCGCCGCCCGCTACGGCCGCAAGCCGCGACTGACGGTCGCGGATGCCGGAAACCCGGTTTCTCGTCTATACGCGCGAAGGCTGCGCGCTGTGCGACGACTTCATCGCTGAGCTCGCGGGCCTGGTCGACGGCTTCGAGGTGCGGGACGTCGATGCCGACGCGACGACCCGCCGCCGCTTCGGCCTCAAGGTTCCCGTACTGACCTGTGACGGCAGCGTCATCTGCCACGGCCACCTCGATCGACAGACCGTTGCGCGGCTCGTTCGCGACTGACCGGAGCGGATGCGTCCGGCTGCTATAATCCGGTTTTTCCGGACGCGCCTGTCCGGCAAGGGCGTTCCGGCTTCCCCCCGATGCAGCAGATCCGCAATTTTTCCATCATTGCGCACGTCGATCACGGCAAGTCCACGCTCGCGGACCGGCTGATCCAGACCTGCGGCGGGCTCGAGGCCCGCGAGATGCAGGAGCAGGTGCTCGACTCGATGGATCTCGAGCGCGAGCGCGGCATCACGATCAAGGCGCAGTCGGTGACGCTTAAGTACCGCGCCGCCGACGGCAAGGACTATCAGCTCAATTTCATCGACACGCCCGGGCACGTCGACTTTTCGTACGAGGTTTCGCGCTCGCTCGCGGCCTGCGAGGGGGCATTGCTGGTCGTCGATGCGGCGCAGGGCGTGGAGGCGCAAAGCGTCGCGAACTGCTACACGGCGTTGGAACAGGGGCTCACGGTGGTGCCGGTCATCAACAAGATCGACCTGCCCTCCGCGGATCCGGAGCGCGTGATCGAGGAGATCGAGAACATCATCGGCATCGAGGCGACAGACGCGGTCCGCGTCAGCGCCAAGACGGGCGAGAACGTCCCGTTGCTGCTCGAGGAACTCGTGCGGCGCATTCCGCCGCCGCGGGGCGATACGGCGGCGCCGCTGCAGGCCCTGATCGTAGACTCTTGGTTCGACAATTACGTCGGCGTCGTTTCCCTCGTTCGCGTGATGAATGGCGTGCTGCGCCCGAACGACCGGATCCAGGTGATGTCGACCGGCCGCGGCTGGCAGGTCGATCGTGTCGGCCGATTCACGCCGAAGCGCATCGCGACGGACACCCTGTCGACCGGCGAAGTGGGCTGGATGACCGCCGGGATAAAGGACATCAACGGCGCTCCGGTCGGCGATACGATCACGGGCGAGTCACGGCCCTGCGAGAAGCCGCTTCCGGGCTTCAAGTCCGTGCAGCCACGTGTGTTCGCCGGGCTCTTCCCGGTGCAGTCCGACCAGTACGAATCCTTCCGCGACGCGCTCCAGAAGCTCAAGTTGAACGACTCGGCATTGCACTACGAGCCGGAGGTGTCAACGGCGCTCGGCTTCGGCTTCCGCTGCGGGTTCCTCGGGTTGCTGCACATGGACATCGTCCAGGAGCGTCTCGAGCGCGAGTATGGGCTCGCACTCGTGACCAGCGCGCCGACTGTGGTGTACGAGGTGCTCGGCAATGACGGCGAACTCAGCCTGGTCGACAATCCCTCGAAACTGCCGCCGAGCTACCGCGAGCTGCGGGAGCCGATCATCACTGCGAACATCCTGGTCCCGCCGGAGCACGTTGGCGGCGTGCTCGGCCTCTGCCAGGAAAAGCGGGGCGTGCAGAAGAAGATGCTGCAGCTCGGCACGCAGATGTCGCTGCAGTACCAGCTGCCGCTTGCGGAGGTGGTGCTCGATTTCTTCGACCGGCTGAAATCCGTGAGCCGCGGCTATGCATCGTTCGACTATGAGTTCAGCCACTTCCAGGCGGCGCCGCTCTCGAGGCTCGACGTGCTGATCAACGGCGACCGCGTCGACGCGCTCTCCATGATCGTGCATCGCGAAAGCGCCTATCAGCGGGGCCGCGAGCTCGTGGACAAGATGCAGGAACTGATACCGCGGCAGATGTTCGAAGTCGCGATCCAGGCGGCGATCGGCGGCCAGATCATCGCGCGTGCGACCGTCAAGGCGCTGCGAAAGAACGTCCTGGCGAAGTGCTACGGCGGGGACGTTACACGGAAGCGCAAGCTCCTCGAGAAGCAGAAGGAAGGCAAGAAGCGGATGAAACAGCTCGGCACCGTCGAGATCCCGCAGGAAGCGTTCCTGGCGGTGCTCAGCATGAGCAAGAAATGACTGGCAGGGGTGGATGATGGTTTTCGATTTTGCGTTTGTCCTGGTGGTGCTCGGCTCGGTGACGGGCGTCGTCTGGGCCGTCGACCGGCATTTCTTCGAGCCGCGGCGCAGGGAGCGCGGCATTGCCAGGTTGCCGATCCTCGTCGACTACTCGCGCTCGTTCTTTCCGGTCATTGTCATCGTGCTGGTGCTCAGGTCCTTCCTCTACGAGCCGTTCCGTATCCCGTCGGACTCGATGATGCCGACCCTGATCCAGGGCGATTTCATCTTCGTCAACAAGTGGCGCTATGGGCTGCGCCTGCCGGTCCTCAACACGCGAATCGTCGAGATAGGGAAGCCCGAGCGCGGAGACGTAGTCGTTTTCCGCAAGCCCTCTGACCCGTCGCAGGTCTTCATCAAGCGCCTCGTCGGGCTGCCCGGCGACACGATCCGCGTCACCGGAAACGGGGTGTTGGTAAACGGAGCGCCATCCCAGATCTCGACCGGCGAGTTGTATTCCGGACCCAAGAACGAGCAGTATCCTTTCTCGCATGTGGGCGAGGAGCAGCTCGGCGACTATGCGCATGGACTCCTGCTGGATCCGGCGCGGCCCGGCATGGAAGGCGAATGGCGGGTACCGGCGGGCCATTACTTCATGATGGGCGACAACCGGAACAACAGCCGCGACAGTCGTTTTCCCGAGGTCGGGTTCGTTCCGGAAGGGAATTTCATCGGCAAGGCAGAGGCTATCTGGCTATCGTTCAATCCCGGGCCGGGGTCGGTCCTGCTCTGGGACCGCATGGGCACCGGAATCCGATAGGGAGGCAGGGTATGCAGCACAGACAGCGTGGCATGACAATGCTCGGGATCATCGTGGTCGTCATCGTCGTTGGCGCGTGGGTCTACGCGGGCATACGGCTGGTGCCGAAGTATCTCGAGTACATGAAGATCGCATCGACGCTCGAAAAGGTCAGCGATGAATACGCGAACAACCCGGGCTCGACGGAATTGATGCTACGCAAGGCGGTTGAGCGCCACTTCGACATCGAGATGGTCGATGTGATCACGTCGAACGACATCGATATCAGCAAGGAGGGCGGCGTATTCACCATGCGGGCCGCCTACGACGACACCGTGCCGCTCGCCGGAAACGTCTCGTTCCTGGTGGAGTTCGACAAGTCCGTCGAGGTCGCCGCGCGCTGAGCCGCGCCGCGGGCGCCGTGGTAGCCGCTGCCGGCTGGTTGCAGGAGCGCCTGGGCTGCGTCCTCTCGGATCCCGCGCTGCTTGAGCGCGCTCTGACCCATCGAAGCCACGGCTCGGACAATAACGAGCGCCTCGAGTATTTGGGCGACGCGGTTCTTTCCTTCGTCGTCGCCGAAAGCCTGTTCCGGCGGTTTCCGGCCGCGACCGAAGGCGAGTTGTCGCGTTATCGAGCGAGCCTCGTGAGCGGCGACGCACTTGCCGCGATCGCCGCGGAGATCGGACTCGGCGAACAGCTCCGACTTGGCGACGGCGAGATGAAATCGGGCGGCCAGCGGCGCGCCACGATCCTGGCGGACTCTCTCGAAGCCCTTTTTGGCGCCATCTATCTTGATTGCGGTCTCGAAGAGGCTCGCAATGCCGCCGAGCGTTTGTTCCGCGATGCGCTCGCGGCCCTGCCCGCGGCTGCCGAGCTCAAGGACCCGAAAACACGATTGCAGGAATGGCTGCAGGGTCGCGGGCTCGCCTTGCCGGCCTACACCGTGCTCGAGGTCACCGGCGAGCCCCACGACCAGCGTTTCCGCGTGCGCTGCGACATCGGCGAGCTCGACCTGGCGGCTGTCGCCGACGGCAACAGCCGGCGGCGGGCCGAGCAGGAAGCAGCGCTGCGGATCCTCGAGGATCCGGCGCTCAGCGGCTCGAAATGAGCGCCAAGGCCACGTTTCGCTCGGGTACGGTCGTCCTCGCCGGACGCCCCAATGTCGGGAAGTCAACGCTCCTGAACGCGCTCGCAGGCCGAAAGCTCAGCATCGTCACGCCGAAGGCGCAGACCACCCGGCACCGCATCCAGGGACTGGTTGCCGGGCCGGGATACCGCATGGTCGTGACCGATACGCCGGGCGCAGGCGCCCCCGCCGGAAGTCGGCTGGGCCACTCGATGAACCGCGAGGCGCAGGCCGCATTCGGCGCGGCGGACGCCGCGCTGCTCGTCATCGCGGCGCCGCGCTGGAATTCCGCAGACGACGTGGTGCTCGGGCGATTGAAGGCGGCAGGCCTGCCGATCGTGCTCGTCGTCAACAAGATCGACCGCGTCCGGCCGCGCGCGGAGCTCCTGCCGCTTCTGCAGCGTGTCGCGGCAAAGCACGAATTCGCGGCTATCGTGCCCGTATCGGCCGAAAAACAGGAAAACCTTGCGAAGCTCGTCGAGGCCGTGGTGGCATTGCTGCCCGAGGCGACGCCCGAGACAGCAGTGGAACCCGCGGAGCGTGGCGAGCGCTTCCAGGCGGCGGAGGCACTGCGCGAACAATTGATGATCGCCCTGTCGGACGAGCTGCCCTATGGCATCGCGGTCGAGATCGAGCGTTTCGAGCCCACGGACGACGGGCGCACGGAGATCGACGCCGTGATCTGGGTCGAGCGCGTGGGACAGCGCAAGATCGTGATCGGCGCGAAAGGCGAAAGGCTGAAGGCGATCGGCCGCTCCACGCGGCTCGCACTCAACGAGCTTTTCGGGCGCCGTGTTCACCTGTCGACCTGGGTCAAGGTGCGCGAGGGCTGGAGCGACGACGACCAGATGCTTCGGCGGCTCGGCCATGAGCCGTCATGAGTGTGAGGAAGCAGAAACTCCTCGAGCCGGCCTACCTCCTGCATCACCGGCCATGGAGCGACACGAGCCGGATACTCGACCTGATGACCCGCGGCCACGGGCGGGTGACGCTGTTTGCGCACGGCGCGCGCAGGCCCAAGTCGCCGCTCCGCGCGGTGCTGCGGCCGTTCCTGCCGCTGCTGGTGTCCTGGTCGGGCCGTTCCGACGGCGGTACGCTGACATCGGCCGAAGCCGGCGATGGGCCGCTTGCGCTGCCGCCCGAACGACTGATGTCGGGTTTTTACCTGAACGAATTGCTGCTTCGGCTCCTGCCGAAGGAAGACCGGCATGAGGCGCTCTACGATGCCTACGCGGCGGCGCTCCGGCAGCTTACGGCCGGGGCGGAGCAGGCGGCTCTCCGCGCATTCGAAAGCGTGCTGCTCGAGGAAATCGGGTATGGCGTCGATCTCGGGCGCGACGCCGGCAGCGGCAGACCGCTGGAATCGGATCGATACTATTATTTCGTGCCGGGTCAGGGCGTGATTGCCGTGCGGGAAGCCGCTCCGGGCGGGGATGCGTATCCCGGACGGGACGTGCTCGGTGTCGCCCACGGCGAGTTCGGGCAGGCGCCCGTTCTCAGGGCGGCACGCCGGATTTATGGCGCCGCGATCGCACATTGTCTCGAGGGGCGCGGCCTCGCGAGCCGCGACGTGATGCTGGCCATGCGCCGGCGGGAGCAAGGTGGATGACCGCGACGGCGATCATGCTGGGCGTGAACATCGATCACGTGGCGACGCTGCGCCAGGCCCGGGGCGGCCGCGCGCCCGACCCGCTGCTCGCGGCGCTCGTTGCGGAACAATGGGGGGCCGACGGCATCACGCTGCATCTGCGCGAGGACCGGCGCCATATCCAGGATCGCGACGTGACTGCGCTGCGAAGCGCCTTGCAGACGCGGATGAACCTCGAGATGGCGGCCACTGAGGAAATGATTGCCATCGCCCTGCGGGTGCAGCCGCAGGATGTCTGCCTCGTTCCCGAACGGCGCGCCGAGGTCACGACCGAAGGCGGGCTGGACGTTGCGGGACAGCTCGAGGCGATTGCAGGCGCCTGCCGCAGGCTCGCGGCCGGCGGAATCCGCGTTTCGCTCTTCATCGACCCGGACGACGCGCAAGTGGATGCTTCGGCACGCGCAGGAGCGCCGGTCGTCGAATTGCACACGGGCGCCTATGCCGAAGCCGAAGGCGCGGCCCGTGCCCGTGAACTGTCGCGGCTTGCGGCTGCCGCGAAGCGCGCAACGGGGGCAGGCCTCGTCGTCAATGCCGGGCATGGCCTCGACTATCACAACGTGCAGCCCGTCGCTGCATTGCCGGAACTCGCCGAGCTCAACATCGGGCATGCGATCGTCGCGCGTGCAGTGATGAGCGGGATGGGGCCGGCGGTCGCCGAGATGAAGCGCCTGATGCAGGCTGCGCGCACGCCATGATCTTCGGGATCGGCACGGACCTGGTGCACATTGAACGCATCGCGGGAACCTGGGAGCGCTTCGGCGAGCATTTCGTCGAGCGCCTGCTGCTGCCCGAGGAACGCGCGATCTTCGATCCCGGCCGGCGGCCCGCGCGATTCCTCGCGATGCGCTTCGCGGCCAAGGAAGCGATCGCGAAGGCTCTGGGTACCGGCTTTCGCCACGGCGTCTGGATCCGGGACTTCGGATTCATGCCGAACGCCTGGGGGCGCCCCGAGGTCCGCTTTTCGCCGCGCGGCCGCGCCGTCGCTGACCGGCTCGGGGCGGGCGAGGGGCACCTCAGCCTCACCGACGAAGCGGGGCTGGTGACCGCGTTCGCCGTGCTGATGAGGAAGGCATGAGCGGCGCGCAGCATTGCCTTGTCTTCGACATCGAGACGGTGCCCGACTCGGAGCTCGGGCGGAAGATCGGGGGATTCGAGGGCGACGACCCGGCGGTTGCCGCCGCGATGCTCGCGCGCCGGGAGGAGGCGGTCGGCTCCAGCTTCCTGCCGCTCGAGCAGCACCGCGTAGTCGCGATATCAACGCTGCTGCGCAGCGGCGACCAGTTCCAGGTCTGGAGCGTCGGCTCCGTGGACAGCCCGGAGGACGAGTTGTTGCGGAGGTTCTTCGGCGGCATCGAAAAGCTTCGCCCGACAATCGTGTCCTGGAATGGCTCGGGCTTCGATCTTCCGGTCCTGCACTACCGGATGTTGCGGCACGGCGTCGCATCGCCTACCTACTGGGATACGGGCGAACGCGATCGCGATTTCAAGTGGAACAATTATCTCAACCGCTATCACATGCGGCATGTCGACCTGATGGACGTGCTGGCCGCTTACCAGGCGCGCGGACGCGCGAGCCTCGACCACGTCGCGCTGCTTCTCGGCTTGCCTGGCAAGCTCGGCATGAGCGGTGAACAGGTCTTCGAATACTGGCGTGCGGGACGGATTGCCGAGATCCGCGCGTATTGCGAAACGGACGTAATGAACACTTACCTGGTCTGGCTCCGCTTCGAGCTGATACGCGGCCAGCTGACGCCCGCAGAGCACGAGTCGGAGCTCGCGCGCGCGCGCGAGTGGCTTGGCGACCGCGAAGAATCGCACTGGCGGCAATACGCCGCAGCCTGGGCCGGCGCTTGAAGCCGTCGCCCGCGATCGAGGTCGCGGACATCGAATCGCTGGATCACGAAGGCCGCGGCGTCGCGCGCATCGGGGGCAAGGCCGTATTCGTCGACGGCGCGCTGCCCGGCGAGTCCGTGCGTTTCCAGCGTGTCCGCCGCAGGCGGAGGTACGATGAAGCCGTCGTGGTGGAGGTGCTCCGCCCTTCGCCCCTGCGAGTGACACCACGCTGCGCGCACTTCGGCATCTGCGGTGGCTGCGCGCTGCAGCACCTCGATCACGCCGCCCAGCTCGATGCGAAGGGCCGCATCGTGGCCGAGGAGCTTGCGCGCATCGGCGGCGTGGAGCCCGGACGCTGGCTCCCGCCACTCGCGGGACCAATCTGGTCCTACCGGCGCCGCGCGCGGCTCGGCAGCAAGTTCGTCGACCGCAAGGGCCGTGTTCTCGTGGGATTTCGCGAGCGGGGCAGCCCGCTGCTTGCGGAGCTCAGCCGCTGCGAAGTATTGGCCGCGCCCGTCGGGGAGATGATTGCGGATCTCGCGAACCTGATCGGCGGGCTCGAGCTGCGTCGCCGTGTGGCGCAGATCGAAGTCGCCGTCGCCGAGAACGTCACGGCACTCGTGCTGCGCGTGCTCGACGACCCGCCCGAAGCGGATCTCGCGGCACTCAGGGAGTTCGAGGCCCGGCACCGTATCGCGCTCTACCTCCAGCCGGGCGGTCTCGACAGCGTGACGCCGCTCTCGCCGCCCGCCGTGGCGCTCACCTATGGCCTGCCCGGCCTGCCCGCGGGAATCGAGTTCGCACCGACCGATTTCGTGCAGATCAATGGCGAGCTCAATCGCCTCATGGTTGGTCGCGCGCTCGAATTGCTCGAGCCGCGCCCGGGCGATCGCGCACTCGACCTGTTCTGCGGGCTTGGCAACTTCAGCCTGCCACTCGCGCAAAACGTTGCGGAGGTGACGGCTGTCGAGGGCGATGCCGCGCTCGTCCGGCGCGCCGAGGCGAACGCCGCCAGGAACGGCATCGGCAACGCCCGCTTTCACGTGACGAATCTCATGACGGAGGACCTGCGGGACGGCTGGGCGCAGGAGCGCTACGATCTCGTGTTGCTCGATCCGCCGCGCGCGGGCGCGCGCGAGGTCCTGCCGCTCGCTGTGCACAGTCGCCCGCGGCGCATCGTCTATGTCTCCTGCCACGCGGGCACGTTCGCCCGCGATGCAGGCATACTCGTGCAACAACTGGGCTACCGGCTCGTCGCAGCGGGCATCATGGACATGTTTCCGCACACCTCGCACGTGGAATCGATCGCGCTATTCGAGCCGGCGGCATGAATCTCGAGATTGAGCGCAAGTTTCTCGTGCAGAGCCCGGCCTGGCGCGAACAGGCGAGCGCGCGGGAACGCCTGTGTCAGGGCTACCTCGCCAACACGACGAAATGTTCAATTCGCATCCGAACAGCTTCCGGCCGGGGCTGGTTTTCCGTCAAAGGCATGCAGCCGGGCCGCGCCCGGGCGGAATACGAGTACGGAATCCCGGAAGGCGAGGCGGCGGAAATTCTGTCGGCATTCGCCGAGGGTCCGTTAATCGAAAAAATCCGCCACCGCGTGCCGGTCGGGCGGCATTGTTTCGAGGTCGATGAATTCCAGGGCGTTAATGAGGGACTCGTGGTCGCCGAAATCGAGCTCGCGTCTGCGGAAGAGGAGTTCCCGCGCCCGCAGTGGCTCGGCGACGAGGTCACCGAGGACGTGCGCTTCTACAATTTTCTGCTGTCGTCACGGCCGTTCAGCGGGTGGCCCGCGGCAGTCCGGCGGGCGGCACTTCGCGGCCAGCGCGCCGATGGAGGCGCATCGTGACGCTCGGTCCCGTGATGGTGGATCTCGCGGGCATCGCGCTCGAGCCGGAGGAGCGGGAGCTGCTTCTGCATCCGCAGGTCGGCAGCGTAATCCTGTTCACGCGCAACTACGAGAGCCCGGAGCAGATCCAGAGGCTGGTCGCGGAAATCCACGCAGTCCGCACGCCGCCGCTGCTCGTCGCAGTCGACCAGGAAGGCGGGCGGGTGCAGCGGTTCCAGGCCGGATTCACGCGCCTGCCGGCAATGCGCGAAATCGGCCGGCGCTACGACCGCGGCCCTGCGGATGGCATCGCGCTTGCGCGCCAGCTCGGCTGGCTGATGGCGGCGGAACTCCGCGCCGTAGGCGTGGACATGTCGTTCGCACCATGCGTCGACATCGACTATGGTGTAAGCCGCGCGATCGGCGACCGTGCGCTCGCAGCAGACGCAGATGCCGTAGGCGAGCTCGCGGTCGCCTACATGCTCGGCATGCGGGACGCAGGCATGGCCGCAACGGCCAAGCATTTCCCGGGCCACGGCGCGGTTGCGGCCGATTCGCATGTTGCGCTGCCGGTCGATCGCCGCGAGTGGCCCGACATCGAGGCGGATCTGCAGCCGTACCGTCGCCTGATCGCAAACGGACTCGCGGCCGTAATGGCGGCGCATGTCGTGTTTCCTGCAGTGGACGAAATGCCGGCGAGCCTGTCGCGACGCTGGATCGACGGCGTGCTGCGTGGCGAACTTGGGTTCCAGGGCGCCATTTTCGCCGACGACCTGTCGATGAAAGGCGCTGCGGCATTCGGCGACATCTCAACCCGCGCGAGTCTTGCGCTCGCTGCGGGTTGCGACGTGCTGCCGGTCTGCAACGATCGAGTCGCGACGATCGAACTTCTCGATTCAATGCGGGGCGATCCGGATCCGGTGAGCCGCATGCGTCTCGTACGCCTGCACGGACGCGACGCGGGCGATTCGGGGCTCATATCCGATCCACGCTGGCAATCGGCGGTGGCTGCCGCGCGCGAAGTCGTCGAGAGGCCGGCCTTGCAGCTCGAGGGGGAACGGCCCGCCTGAGGCGCGGCGGATCGGCAAAAGGGGACGTTCCCCTTTGTCAAAGCACAAAGGGGAACGTCCCCTTTTCCGTCTCCTCCTGATCACGCACCAAGCGCCTCGAGAATGCCATCGGCCGCAGCGATCCGTGCAGCGGCATCGCCTGCGTCCAGGCGCACGCGCAGCCGGTTCGGTCCATCGAGGCGATAGCGACCATCCTTACGCTGCACGAGCCGGACGACGCGTTCCGCGTCCACGCGATGGTCCGCCCGGAACTCGACGAGGCCCGCCGTCGCCCCGAGTTCCAGCCTGCGAATGCCGAGGCTTTGCGCGCGCTGCCGGAATCGCTGCACCACGAGCAGGGTCTTCGCCGGCGGCGGCAGCGGGCCGAAGCGGTCGATGAGTTCGGCCTCGAGGTCGTCGAGCCGCTCCCGGTCCGCGGCGCCCGCCATCCGCTTGTAAAGCTGCAGTCGCAGGTGAACGTCCGGCATGTAGTCCTCCGGCAGGAGGGCGGGCAATTGAAGGTCGACCTCGCAACCCGCCGAAAGTGGTTGTTCGAGTTCGGGCTCGCGGCCTTCGCGCAACGCCGCCACGGCGCGTTCCAGCAGCTCCAGGTAGAGGCCGATGCCGATCTCCTGGATCTGGCCGCTCTGCTCCTCGCCGAGCAGCTCGCCGGCGCCGCGGATCTCGAGATCCTGGGTCGCGAGCGTGAAGCCGGCGCCGAGGTCCTCGAGTGACTCGATCGCCTCGAGGCGCTTGCGTGCGTCGTCGGGCAGGGTCGCCACGGGCGGCGCCAGCAGATAGGCCCAGGCACGGTGATGAGAGCGGCCGACCCGACCGCGAAGCTGGTGCAACTGGGCGAGCCCGAAACGGTCTGCGCGATCGATCAGGATCGTGTTCGCGGTTGGAACGTCGATGCCCGACTCGATGATCGTCGTGCAGACGAGGATCTGGAACCGGCGGTGATAAAAGTCGAGCATCAGCTGTTCGAGGTCGCGTTCCCGCATCTGGCCGTGACCGACCCGGATCGTGGCCTCGGGAACGAGGCGGCGCAGACGCGCCGCATGAGTCTCAATGTCCTCGATCGTGTTGTGCACGAAGTAGACCTGGCCGCCACGGCGGATTTCGCGGAGGCAAGCCTCGCGCACGAGTCCGTCGCTCCATTCGGCGACAAAGGTCTCGATCGCCACGCGCTCGGCCGGCGGCGTCGTCATCAACGACAGGTCGCGCAACCCGCCAAGCGCCATGTTGAGCGTGCGCGGGATCGGGGTCGCGGTGAGGGTCAGCATGTCCACGTCGGCCCGCATCTGCTTCAGACGTTCCTTGTGGCTGACTCCGAATCGATGCTCCTCGTCGACCACGACGAGCCCGAGATCCCGGAACGAAACGTCGCGCTGCAGCAGTCGATGCGTTCCAATGACGATGTCAACCTTGCCGGACTTGAGGCCTGCCACGACCGCCTGCTGCTCGGCCGGCGTGCGAAAACGCGAAAGGCTCTCCACGCGCACCGGCCAGTCCGCGAAGCGGTCGGCGAATGTCTGGGCATGCTGCTGCGCGAGCAGCGTCGTCGGAACGAGCACGGCGACCTGCCGCCCTCCCGCGACCGCCGCAAAGCTCGCGCGGAGCGCCACTTCGGTCTTGCCGAAGCCGACGTCGCCGCAGACGACACGGTCCATCGGTCTTCCTGAGCGCATGTCGGCGAGGACTGCCTCGATGGCATCGTGCTGGTCGATCGTCTCCTCGAACGGGAATGCGGCTTCGAAGGCACGGTAGGCGTTTTCGTCGAAGGCGAGGGCGCGACCCTCGCGGGCCGCGCGCCGCGAGTACAGGTCCAGCAATTCCGCTGCTACGTCGCGAACCCGCTCGGCGGCGCGGCGGCGCGCGCGCGCCCATTGCTCGGTTCCGAGGCGATGCCAGGGCGCGGCTTCCGGCGAGCCGCCGGTGTAGCGCGTGACGCGATCGAGTGCGTGCACGGGAACGTAGAGAAGGTCGGCGCCCGCGTACTCGATTACGAGAAACTCCGCCGGATTGCCGGCGACCTGCATGACCTTCAGGCCGCGGTAGCGCCCGACGCCATAGTCCTCGTGGACAACGGGGGCCCCGGGAGACAGCGAGACCAGCTCGCGCAGGATTGACTCAGGGTCGCGTTCGGCGCGGCGACGTCGGCGCTCCTGACGCGCCCGCTCGCCGAAGAGCTGCGGCTCCGCGACCAGCGCAAGCGAGCGGCCGGGCAGCCAGAGGCCGCGGACGTCAGGCGCGACCGCAAGCGCTAGCGGCGCGTCGCCGCCTGAGAATGAAGCCCAGTCAGTCAGGACTGCCGCTGGCAGGTTCTGGCGACGCAGCATCTCGAGCAGGATCTCGCGACGCCCTGCGGAGTCGGCGACGATCATGACGCGGGCGCCGGAGTCTGTGAGGAATTGCGCGAACTTCTCGAGCGGCGCCGCGGCCCGGGGATCGCCCCGAAGCTCCGGCGGCGGCTCGGACGAAAAGTTGACGAACGGGGCGTGGGTCGCGATGGGCTCGACTTTGACCGGTGCAATCGCAATGCGCGGGTGCGCCGCGATCGCGGCGAGGACCGTTGATGCTGGCACGAAGGCCTCCGCAGGAAGCAACAGGGGCCGTTCACGATCGTGGGCACGCTGCTCGTGACGGCTTTCGATCTCCGTCCAGTACGACGGCAGCGAGCGCGCGAGGTCGGCGAGATCGACGATCACGCTCTCGGCGGGCAGGTAGTCAGTGAAGGCGGCAGGCTTGCTGAAGAAAAGCGGAAGCCACGATTCGACGCCGGCAGGCACCTGCCCGTCGGTCACTGCCCGATAGATGCCACACTGTTGCGGGTCGCCTTCGAAGCGCTCGCGCCAGCGCCCGCGAAACTCTGCAATGGCTTCCGGCGACGCCGGTGTCTCGCGCGCGGGGAGGAGCGGCACCGCGGCAAGGCGCGCCCCGGAACGTTGGTCTGCCGGATCGAAGCTGCGTACGGACTCGATCAGGTCGTCGAAGAGGTCGAGTCGAAAAGGCTGCGGGGCGCCGGACGGGAACAGGTCGACGACCGATCCGCGCACTGCAAACTCACCGGGACTCAGAACTTGCGTGACCTGTGCGTAACCTGCGTCGGCCAGCCGTTTCCTGAGCCACGGCAGGTCGATCCGCTCGCCCGCGCGCAAGGAAAAAGCATGCGCCTCGATGTAGGTGCGCGGCGGCAACCGGTCGAGCAGGGCGGCCTGCGTCGTGACGACAAAGCCGTGGCGCAGCTCCGGCAGGGCTGCCAGCGTGCGGAGCCGCTCGGAGACGATGTCCGGATGCGGCGAGAACGGGTCATAGGGCAGCGTCTCGCGATCGGGAAACGACCAGACTGGCTCCCGACCGGCCGAAAAGAAGCGAAGTTCCGCAAGGTACTGATCGGCTTCGCGGCCGCTGCCCGCGACGACGATGAGCGGCCTGCCAGCACTTGCCGCGGCCTCCGCCAGCAGGCATGCCGGGCTGCTCCCATAGAGCTCGCCCCAGCGGATGAGCTGGGCGGCCGCGGGCATCGCGGGTTTGGGCGTCGATTCGCGTGTCATGCGCCGTCCTGAAGGCAAAACCTCCCGTTCCGGGCGAACCCGGCGGGATCAGGCTGCGCAGGATACCTGTGCCGCGGCTGCCCGCAACGCTCAGCTGGCGGGCGGGCTCCTCACGAGGACCGCATGCAGGACGCGGTCGTTCTCGAAGTACACGGCGAAATTCGGGTAATCCCAACGGGTAATCGGGGGATCACCGACCGTGGCATGGCGATTGGTCGGCTCGCCATAGCGGCTTTGCACCGTGGCCATCGTATTGCCGCGGTTCGGCCGCTCGGCGGCCGCAGCAGGATTGCCGGTGTCGGTGCTGAGCGTCTCCGCCAGGGCCGGGTGGGCCGCGCCGAGTGCAAGCAGTAGCAAAATGCGTAGGATAGGCATCGCGAAACCTCCACTTTAAGTGTAGCACCGGGTGGGAGCCTGTCGAGGTTGCCACGATAAATCCTTGATAGGCATCCCGAATCCTGATGAATAGCCGTTCATGCTGACACCGCTGCCGTTGGGGCTTGGGCTGCGGTATGTGCGTGCCCAAAAGCACCAGTACTTCGTCTCCTTCATCAGCTGGGTCTCCCTGGCCGGCGTTTGCCTGGGCGTGGCAGCGCTCATCACGATCCTGTCGATCATGAACGGCTTCGAGGGCGAGCTTCGCAACCGGCTGCTCGCGCTCTCCGCCCACGCCACCCTGCCGGCGCCAGCCGAGGCCGGCTCGCTGCGGGAGCTTGCCGGCCGCGCGCGGCGGGAGAGCGCCGTCCTGCGGGCGCAGCCTTTTGTCGAGGCGCAGGGACTTCTCTCGAATGACGCGACGCTCGCCGGAGCCGTCCTGCGCGGCATCGATGCCGCCGATCATCCAGCGGGGACGCCGTTGCAGGATGCCATGGTCGAGGGCTCGATCGAGTCACTCACGGCGGGCAGCGGACACGTTGCGCTCGGCCGCGCGCTCGCGATGCAATTGCAGGTCGGTATCGGCGATCGCGTGACCGTGCTGCTCCTCAGGACAGGCGCCGACGGCGAATTGCTGCCGCGCATCGGCGCCTTCGAGGTTTCTGGCCTTTTTGAGATCGGGCTCGCCGATCACGACGCCGGCATGGCGTTTGCTTCACTCGAGGATGTCGCGGCGCTTGCAGGACCGGCGGCGACGGCAGGCATCCGGCTTTTCTTCGAGGACCCGTTCGACGCGCCGAGCCGTGCCCCTGCGGTCGCTGCCGCCCTCGGGACGCCGGCGGGCAGCGACTGGACCGCGGAGCATGCGGCGTATTTTCGTGCGATCCGGCTCGAGAAGACGATGATGACCGTCATCCTGCTGCTCATCGTTTCGGTCGCGGCGTTCAACATCATCGCAAGCCTCGTCATGGTGGTTGCGGAGAAGCGCAACGACATTGCGATCCTGCGCACGATGGGATTGTCGCGCGGCGACGTCGTTGCGACCTTCATCGTCCAGGGAACCGTCATCGGCTGGATCGGCACGGCTGCAGGGGTCGGCCTCGGCATCCTGCTCGCGATCAACGCGGGCGAAATTGCGCCTGCGCTGGAGCGCTGGTTCGGGTTTGAGATTTTCGACCCCGCCGTCTATTACATCACCCGCATACCGTCCGAGCTTCGTGTCTCCGATGTCACGCTCGTGTCGGTCACGGCACTCGCGCTGACGCTCCTCGCGACGATATATCCCGCACGCCGGGCAGCGGCCACGGAACCTGCGGAGGCCTTGAGGTATGAGTAGCCCGGCGGGCTGGCCCGTGTGGATCGGCCTGCGCTACCTTCGCGCGCGCCGGGAGAACCGCTTCGTCGGCTTCATCTCCGGAATCGCGATGACTGGCATCGCATTGGGCGTCGCCACCCTGATTGCCGTCCTGTCCGTGATGAACGGGTTCGAGCGCGATCTGCAGGACCGGATCCTCGACATCGTCTCGCACGCAACGCTCGAGGGCGACGGCGGCCGGCTGGCCGACTGGCAGGACGTGGCGCGGCGGACTGGCGACCAGCCCAATGTCCTCGCGCTTGCGCCATTCATCGAAGGCCGGGGCATGCTGGTCGCGGGTGAGCGTTCCGCGGCCGTTGAGTTACGGGCCGTGCTCCCGGCCGAGGAACGCCGGGTGACGGCGATCGAGCGGCATCTGTCAGGCCGCGGCCTCGACGAACTCGAACCGGGCGGCTGGCGCATCCTGCTCGGGCGCGGGCTGGCGGAGAAACTGGGCGTCGGCGCCGGCGACCCGGTTCAGGTCGTCATCGCGCAGGGCAACGTGACGCCGGCAGGCGTCACGCCGCGCATGCGGCGCTTTACGGTCGCTGGCTTTATCGACGCCGGCATGTACGAGTTCGACCAGGGCCTCGCGCTCGTGCACCTTGACGATGCGCGCCGACTGTACCGGTTCGGCGACGACGTGACGGGGTTGCGTTACACCTTCGATGATCCTGCGATCGCCGGGCGGCGTGTCCGGGAACTTGCCGAGGGGCTGGACGGCCGTTACTACATCAGCGACTGGAGCAGGCGGCATGGAAACTTCTTCCGCTCGATCCAGGTCACGAAATCGATCATGTTCGTCGTCCTGCTGCTGGTGGTCGCGGTTGCGGCGTTCAACATCATCTCGACGCTCGTGATGGTGGTGAAGGAGAAGCGCTCCGACATCGCGATCCTGCGCACGCAGGGCGGCTCGCCACGCGACATGCTGACGGTATTCATGACACAGGGTTCGATCATCGGCGTCGTCGGCACGGCGGCGGGAGTCGCGCTCGGGCTCCTGATTGCAGCGAACGTCACGATCCTCGTCGCGGGCCTCGAGCAGCTGACAGGCATCACGCTGGTGGATCCCCGCGTGTACTTCATTTCCGAGTTGCCGGCCGAGGTTCGGTCGCGCGACGTGCTCGTCATCGCGGGCGTCGCGCTCGCGCTCGGCGTGCTGGCGACTGTCTATCCTGCATGGCGCGCGGCGAAAACGCAGCCCGCGGAAGCATTGCGCCAGGAGGTTTGAGCGCCGCCATGAACGAATCGGTCGTGCTGGCCTGCGAGGGCCTCGTCAAGGAATTCAGGCAGGGTCCCGCCATCGTGCGGGTCCTGCAGGGTGTCAATACTTCGATCCGTCGCGGCGAACGGCTCGCCGTGGTCGGCGCATCCGGCTCCGGCAAGACGACGCTGCTGCAACTGCTGGGCGGTCTCGATCTGCCGACCGCCGGACGCGTCCTGATCGACGGTCGCGAGATGTCGGCGCTGCCGGATGCCGAGCGCGGCCGCCTGCGGAATGCCGCGATGGGGTTCATCTACCAGTTCCACCACCTCCTGCCGGAATTCAGTGCGCTCGAGAACGTGGCGATGCCGCTGCTCATCCGGCGCATGCCGCGGGCCGATGCCGCACGGGAGGCGCAGGCCTTGCTTGCACGGGTCGGATTGGGCGAACGCCTGAGTCACCGGCCATCGCAACTCTCGGGGGGCGAGCGCCAGCGCGCTGCGGTCGCCAGGGCGCTCATTACCCGGCCGCGAATCGTGCTCGCGGACGAGCCGACCGGGAATCTCGACGGTCGAAACGCGCGCCAGGTGCTCGACCTGATGATGGAACTCAACCGGGAACTCGGTACGAGCCTCGTCATCGTGACGCACGACCACGCGCTCGCCGGGCGCATGGACCGCGTGCTCGTGCTCGTGGACGGAATACTGCGCGAAAGCGAAGCCTGACGGCGGCACGCGGGCCGGGGACCTCCGGCACCATCGCTCGCAACCAGCCGCGGGCGGTCCACGATGTTCTCGGTCGCACTCGCTTTCTGCGCGGGCGCCGCGGCGCTGCACGCGCTCCCGGCACTCTGGCCCCCTTCCGTTCTCGCTTTGGTACTGCTGGCGGCGGGCGGTGCAAGCCGCAGGTCCGCGGCCGTCGCGGCCTTCCTGCTTGGATTTGCATGGAGTCAGGTGATGGCATCGGCCTGGCTTGCCACTGGCTGGCCCTGCGAACGCGATCGCGAAGAACTCGAGCTGACCGGCCGCGTGTCGACGCCGGCGATCGAGCGGGGCGGCCGCACCGATTTCGACCTCGATGTGTCCGCGTCCGAGACCCCCGGCCAGCGGCCACGTCGTGTGAGGCTCTCATGGTACGAAGCGGCCGCCCTGCCGCGGCCGGGCGAGAGCTGGCGCTTGACTGTCCGGCTGCGCTGCCGCCACGGCATGGCGAATCCCGGTGCCGCGGATCGCGAACTCCAACTGCTGCGCGAACGCATCGACGCCACGGGCTATGTCGTTGCCAAGCGGCCACCGGAACTGCTGTCGAGGCCCTCGGGGCTAGCGATCGAGCGCCTGCGTTCGCGCATCGCGGAGTCAATCGCGCGCGCGCTGCCGCCCGGGCCTTCGGTCGCAGTTCTCCAGGGCCTGTCCGTCGGTGTGCGCGGCAGCATCCCCGATGCGCTCTGGGAGGCGTTCGCGATCACGGGCGTAGCGCACCTGATGGCGATTTCCGGCATGCACGTGACCGGATGCGCGCTCTTCGCGCTGGCGCTGCTTCGGCTGGCGTGGCGCCTGCCGGGACTCGTGCGCGTTCCGGCCCACCTGGAGATCGAAACGACCCTGGTCGTCCTGGTCACCGCCGCCTATGCGTTCTTGTCCGGCGCCTCGCTCCCTGCGCTGAGGACGCTCGCGATGGTCGGATTGGTCGCCGTCCTGCATCTGCTCCGCCGCTCGCTGCCCGTGCATGAGACGCTTTCACTTGCCGCGCTCGTGCTGGTCGCAACGGATCCGCTTGCGCTGACGTCCGGCGGATTCTGGCTTTCCTTCGTCGCGACGGCCGCGCTGCTTTCGATCCTGCCGCGCAGCGCGGATTGGCGCGGACGGGTCCTCGGGTTTGCGCGCGCGCAGGCCGCAATTACGGCGCTCCTCGCACCTGTCCTCGTTGCGGCATTCGGCCGCGTGTCGCTTGTGGCGCCCGCGGTCAATGCCGTGGCGATTCCCGCCTTCGGCGCGATCCTGCTGCCCATGGTTCTCGCGGCGACCGTCGTCGAGGCCCTCGCGCCGGGAACGGCTTTGATGATCTGGCGGGCGCTCGGCGCAGTACTCGACGTGGCATGGCCGTGGCTCACCGCGATTGCGGGATGGCCCGCGGCGAGCTGGGCCCCGGCCGCACGGACCGCCGGCCTCATCGCCGCCGCGGGTCTCATGCTGCTCGCCGCCCTGCTGCTGCCGCTCCGAGGGCTGCGGGTGGCCGCGCTTGCGATGCTCGGCGCCGTGACCTTCGGTGGCGCAACGCGCCCACCGGCAGGAGCCTGGACCCTGACTGCGGTCGACGTGGGTCAGGGCCTCGCCGTCGTCGTTGAGACCGCGAGTCATGTACTCGTGTTCGACACCGGCGCTCGCTGGCAGGGCGGCGGGACGGCGGCGCGCGTCTCGTTGCTGCCGTACCTTCGCTCGCGCGGCATACGGCGCATCGATCTTCTCGTCGTCAGCCACGACGACATGGACCACGCGGGCGGTGCCGATACGCTCAAACAATCGATCCGCGTGAAACGCACGATGACCGCGCCAGACAGCCGGATTGCGGCGGACTGGACGTGCCGGAGGGGAGATGCATGGCACTGGGACGGCGTCGCGTTTCGCGTGCTCCATCCGCCGGCCGGCTACGTCGGGAGCAAGAACGACCGCTCATGCACACTGCGCATTGCAGGTCCAGGCGGCAGTGCTCTCCTGCTTGCCGATACCGAGGCGGCCGCAGAAGCGATCCTGGTCTCGATGCCGCTCGTTTCCGATGTCGTTCTCCTGCCGCATCACGGGAGCCGCAGTTCGTCGGGCCCGGCCCTGGTCGCAGCGGTTTCGGCACGCCTCGGCATCGCATCCGCGGGGTTCGGCAATCGCTGGGGCATGCCCGCAGCAGCGGTCGTCGCGCGCTGGCGCGCCGCCGGCACAACCGTGCTGGACACGGCCGGGAGCGGCGCCATCATCGTACGATTTCCCGACCGTCCGGATGCAATCGAGGTCGTGACCGAACGCGGCCGTGCAGGGCGCTGGTGGTGGCAGGCCGCTGCGGGACCCGGGGCGCGGGCAGCGGAATCGTCCGCACGGTATCATGCGGCGCCATGTGGGAAATCATCATCGCGGGCGGGCCGGTCATGTGGCCGATCATCCTGTGCTCGGTCATCGCGGCCGCGATCATGCTGGAACGTCTGTGGACACTGCAGCGCAAGCGCGTGATTCCGCGCGAGTTGACGGACCGCATCTGGAAACTCGTCGAATCCCGCAGCCTCAACGAGCGCCACATCGAGGCGCTCGCGCACAACTCGCCGCTTGGCCGGGTGCTCGCGGCGGGGCTCATGAATCGCGACCAGGGCCGCGACATCATGAAGGAATCGATCGAGGACACGGGCCGCCATGTCGTGCATGAACTCGAGCGCTTTCTCGGCACGCTCGGGACAATCGCGGCCGTCACGCCGTTACTCGGGTTGCTCGGTACGGTCACAGGGATGATCCAGGCCTTCGAGGCGATCTCGGCCGAAGGCGTGGGGGATCCGAGGGTGCTGTCAGGCGGCATCGGCGCGGCGCTCATCACGACCGCCGCCGGCCTGATCGTCGCCATTCCGGCCCTGTTCGGCTACCGCTACCTGCGCGGCGTCGTCGATCTGCTCGTCGTCGACATGGAGAAGGAAGCGATGAAGCTCGTGCGGGCGTTCGATCGCCTGAACACGCGCGCGCAGCCCGGCGCGCGGCGCCGCGAAGCCGCGTCATGAGGCTTCAGGTCAGGCGCGGAGAAGACGTCGAGCTCAACCTGATCTCGCTGGTCGACGTCGTGCTGCTGCTCGTGATCTTCTTCATGCTGTCGACGACCTTCGTGGAGGAGGGCAGGCTCCGCGTCGAGCTACCGGAAGCGGACGTCGCCAGGGCCAAAAGTGCCGCCGACCCGATCGTCATCACGATCTCGGCGCAGGGGAGCTACCGCGTGGACGATCGTGCACTCGTCAACAACGAGCGGACGACGCTCCGCGCGGCCTTGCGGCAGGTTGCCGGCGATGCGAGCGGCCAGCCGGTCACCATTCGTGCGGACGCACGGGCGACCCACCAGTCCGTCGTCACGGCAATGGACGTGGCCGCGAAGCTGGGCTTCACGCAGGTCAACATTGCGACCATCAGCGCGCAAGAATAAACCCGTTCTGCCGCCGCTCACCATGAGCGGGCTCAGCATCTACCTCCGGCTGCTTGCCTACGCACGGCCGCACTGGCCGATGTTCATGCTCGGCGTGCTCGGCATGGTCCTGTTCGCCGCCGTCGACACCGGCTTCGCGTTCCTGGTCAAGAAATTCCTGGATGGAGCGTTCGTCGAGCGCGACAGCGGCATGCTCGTCTACGTGCCGGCCAGCATCATTGTCCTGTTCGTGGTGCGCGGGGTCGGAGACTACCTCTCGGTGTATGCGCCCGGGTGGGTCGGACGCCAGGTTATCAAGGCGATCCGGCACGACGTCTTCTCCCGCTACCTGCAGCTCCCTGTTTCCTTTTTCGACCGGAACGGCGTCGCGACGCTCCTATCACGCCTGACCTACAACATCGAACTCGTGGCGGAGGCCGCGACGACAGCGATCACCTTCCTGATCCGCGACACGCTGACGATCTTTGGCCTGATCGGCTACCTCCTTTACCTCAACTGGCGCCTGACCGTGTTCGCACTGGTTGTGGCGCCGCCGATCGTCGGCCTGATCCGCATCACGAGCAATCTCTTCCGCCGCTACAGCACGCGCATCCAGGCGTCGATGGGAGACGTCGCGCGGGTGGCGAAGGAGTCGCTCGAAAGCCAGCGGATGATCAAGGTGTTCAATGCCCAGGACCAGCAGATCGGGGCATTCGAGCAGGTCAACGAGCGGAATCGCGCGAGTTTCATGAAGCTGATTACGGTCAAGGCCGTTTCGAATCCGGTCGTGCAGATGATCGCGGCCTTCGGCCTGGCCGCCGTGATGTACATGGCGATCCGCGACGTCCTCGATGAAGGCCTGACCATCGGGGAGTTCACTTCGTTCCTGACGGCTCTCCTGCTGGTCACGGCGCCGCTTCGCCGACTCGTCAGCGTCGTCGGACCCTTGCAGCAGGGCATCGCCGCGGGCGAAAGCGTTTTCGAGGTGCTCGATACTCCGGTCGAGGACGCGGGCGGTGACCTGCGCATCATCCGGGCGCGCGGAGACGTCGAGTTCCGCGACGTCAACTTCACCTACGATGCGGAGAAGGGCCGCGTCCTGAACGGTATCAGCTTCCGGATCGCCCCTGGAGAAACGATCGCGATCGTCGGGCGCTCGGGAAGCGGCAAATCGACCCTGATCAGCCTGCTGCCACGATTTCACGATCCCGACTCGGGCGTCGTGCTCCTGGATGGCATCGATCTTCGAAAGTACCGGCTGCAGGACCTCCGCAACCAGATCGCGCTCGTCAGCCAGGATGTCATGCTGATCGACGACACGATGCGCAACAACATCGCCTTCAGTGCACCCGGCGCGAGCGCGGAAGACGTCGAGCGCGCGGCGCAGGCGGCGCATGTGCTCGAGTTTTCGGAGGGGCTGCCCGACGGTCTCGACACGACGATTGGGGAGCGCGGCGCGCTCCTGTCGGGTGGCCAGCGCCAGCGCGTTGCGATTGCGCGCGCAATACTCAAGAACGCGCCGATCCTGGTCCTCGACGAGGCCACGTCGGCACTCGATGCCGAATCGGAGCACCTGGTCCAGACGGCGCTTTCGAGCCTCGTTCAAGGCCGCACGACCCTCGTGATCGCGCATCGCCTTTCGACGATCGAGCGCGCCGACCGCATCCTCGTGCTCGACGAGGGGCGCGTCGTCGAGTCCGGCACGCACGCTGCACTCCTCGCGGCCGGTGGCGTGTACGCCGCGCTGCACCGGATGCAGTTCAACGTCTGAGCCGGGCCCGGATATCACCCGCTTGGCGACGCGTCTGCATGACTGGTTCCTGGCGACCTGGTACGGCGAGCCGCGACGGGGCGGTTGGCTCTTGCCTGCCGCCTGGCTGTTCGGCGGGGTCGCCAGCCTTCGCCGGGCGCTCTACGCCTGGGGGTGGCTGCGACGTTATCGATCGCGCCGTCCCGTCGTCGTCGTCGGCAACCTGACCGTCGGCGGCACGGGCAAGACGCCGTTCGTGATCTGGCTCGCGCGCGAACTGGCGCGTCGGGGATTCGTCGTGGGTGTGGTACTTCGCGGATACGGCGGCCAGAGCGGTCCCGCGAGGCTCGTGTCGCGGGCGGACTCCGCCGTGAGCGTGGGCGACGAAGCACTTCTGCTTTCACGCAAACTGGCAGGCCCCATCGCGATCGCGCGGCACCGCGCGGACGCGGTGCGCCTCCTCGAGGGCGCTTGCGATGCGATCGTCTGCGACGACGGATTGCAGCACTATGCACTCGCGCGCGACGTCGAGATTGCAGTCATCGATGCCGCTCGCGGCTTCGGGAACGGGCGCCTGCTGCCGGCGGGACCGCTGCGCGAGCCCGTGGGCCGGCTCGAATCGGTCGATGCCGTCGTTGTGAACGGTGACGGGTTCGACTGGCCGTCCTCGATCCGGATGCAGCTCGAGCCGGTCGCGGTCGTCTCGCTCGGCGCTGGCTCCCGCAGGCCGCTGTCCGATTATTCCGGCCGCAAGGTCACGGCCGTCGCCGCCATCGGCAATCCGGAACGGTTTTTCGGCCTGCTGCGCAGGCACGGCCTGCGCGTCCAGTCGCGCGTCCTGCCGGATCACGCGCATTTCTCGCCGGCAGAGGCGGGGGCCACTCCGGGAATACCGCTCCTGATGACGGAGAAGGATGCCGTAAAATGCACGGGCGACGGCTGGGGTGACGCCGGCTACCTGGAGGTGGAGGCGCGCATTGACGCGGCGGCGGCCACGGGACTCGTCGAGCGCATCGCTGCCCTGGCGGCGGAATCAAAGGAAAGACGCGGTGAGTGAACGTTTGACCGACATCCTCGCCTGCCCGGTATGCAAGGGCCCGCTGCAATGGCGGCTCGACACGCAGGAGTTCGTGTGTCGCGCGGACCGCCTGGCCTATCCGGTCCGGGACGGCATTCCGGTCATGCTGCCGGACGAGGCTCGCAGGCTTGCGCCGGACGACGCCGCGCTCGCCGGGCGCTAGGGTTCCCGATGTTTCGCGTCGTCATACCCGCGCGCCATGCTTCGACCCGCCTGCCTGGCAAGCCGCTCGCCCTCCTGGCGGGCATTCCGATGGTCCTTCACGTGCATCGTCTTGCGCTCCGTTCCGGTGCGGGTGAAGTCGTCGTCGCGACGGATGATGAACGGATCCGCGCCGTCTGCCAGGCGGCCGGCGCCGATGTCGAGATGACCCGTCGCGAGCACGCATCCGGCACAGATCGCATCGCAGAGCTGGCCGCGCTTCGCGGCTGGCCGGCGGATGCGATCGTCGTCAACGTCCAGGGCGACGAACCGCTGATGCCGCCGGCACTCATCGGCCAGGCCGCGGCGCTCCTGGCCAATAGCCCGGGAGCGGCGATTGCGACGCTCGCGACGCCCATCGCGACCGAGGCCGAATACCTGGATCCGAATGTGGTCAAGGTCGTCACGCGCGAAGACGGGCAGGCGCTCTATTTCAGCCGCGCGCCCATCCCCTGGGATCGCGACGGCGCACAGTCTGTGCCGGCGAGCGTGACGCGGCATCGCGGCGCGCGCCGCCATCTCGGGATTTACGCCTATTGCGTCTCGGCCCTGCGGACGCTTTCCGGGGCTGCCGCGACGACACTCGAACTGCGCGAAAGGCTGGAACAGCTACGCGCCCTCCAGATGGGGCTGGCGATCGTCGTGGCCGATGCGGTTGAGCCGCCAGGGCCCGGCGTCGACACGGCGGAAGACCTAGCGCACGTCGAGGAACAGATGCGGCGGGGCGCGCGCGCATGAACCGCGCCGCGGAACTCGTCGCGCCGTTCTATGCCATCGAGATCAATCGCATCGCGAACGAGCGGGAGCGGCGGGGGCTGCCGGTCATTCACATGGAAGTCGGCCAGCCCTCGGCGGGCGCGCCCAGGGGAGCCATCGCGGCCGGTGAACGGGCACTGAAGGAATGCCCGCAGGGCTATTGGGAAAGCAGCGCCCTCGCGGAACGGATCGCAGTTCATTACCGCGTGAGTTACGGGCTCGAACTGGATCCCTCCCGGATCCTGTTGACAATGGGGGCATCGGCGGCGCTCGTGCTTGCGATGTGCGTGCTGTTCGAGCGCGGCGCGCGGGTCGCCATGGCGCGCCCGGGTTATCCCGCACACCGAAACGTCCTTCACGCACTTGGGCTCGTGCCGCTCGAGCTCGAATGCAGCGCAGCAACGCGTTTCCAGCCGACCGCCGCCATGATTGCGGCGCTCGATCCGGCACCGGCGGGTCTCGTCCTTACGAGCCCTTCGAACCCGACGGGCACGATGCTCGACGACACCGAGTTTGCCGCAATTGCCGCAGTGTGTGCAGAGCGCAGTATCCGCATCGTTTCCGACGAGACCTATCATGGGATCACTTATGGGCGGCCCGCGCCCTCGGTCCTCGAGCACCAGCCCGATGCGGTCGTGGCGAACACGTTCTCGAAATACTGGTGCATGACCGGATGGCGTCTCGGCTGGGCGGTGGTGCCCGGGCCACTGGTGGACGTGATGCGACGATTTGCCGGAAATCTTTTCCTGGTACCACCAACCCTCTCGCAGCACGTGGCGCTTGCAGCAATGGAAGAGCGCGCGGAGCTTGACGAGAACGTCGCGACCTATGCCGCAAACCGCCAGTTGCTGGTCGAGGCACTGCGGGGTCTCGGCATCACGCGCTTTGCGCCGGCCGATGGCGCGTTTTATCTCTACGCCGACATCGGGCATCTGACCCGGGATTCGTTCGCGTGGTGCCAGGAGGTCCTCGATGCGACGGGTGTCGCGATCAATACCGGCAAGGACTTTGATTCCGTGAATGGCGATCGATTCATCCGTATCTCGTTCGCGGTGTCGACGACGGAAACGGTGCGGGCGATCGAGTGCCTCGACGGCTGGCTCCGAAAGCGAAAGCGCGCGTGACGCGCGTACTGTTCGTCTGCCTCGGCAACATTTGCCGCTCGCCGACGGCGGAGGCGGTATTCCGCGATCTCGCCAGCCGGCATGCGGCGAAACTCGCGATCGAAGTGGACTCCGCGGGAACGCACGGCTACCACACCGGCAGCCCGCCGGATGAGCGGGCGATTGCCGCGGCGCGCCGACGCGGCATCGACATGAGCAGCCTTCGCGCACGTGTCGTCGAGGCAGCCGACTTCGAGCGCTTCGACCTGTTGCTCGCGATGGACGAACCTGTCTACGAGCGCTTGCGCCGGATCGCGCCCGCCGGGCACGCGGGACGCGTGCGGCTATTCCTCGAATATGCGCCACAACTGAGCCGGCGCGAGATTCCCGACCCGTACTACGGCGGCGAGACCGGCTTCGAGGAAGTCCTCGACCTGGTCGAGGAGGCCGCGCGCGGCCTCCTGACCGAGCTCGGCTCCGACCGGTAAGTCATTCTTTCGGTTCGAAGTGGTGTCCTTCGCCCGGCGTCGATGACCACACCGTGTGGGTCGGCACGGGCTTGGGAGCCGGTAATACCGGCGTCTCGGCTGCAGGCGGCGTGAAAACCGGCGGGGACGGTGTGGCCGGTGCCATCGGGGCAACCGATACGGGTGGCGACGGCACTCTCTCGATCATCGGCTCCGGACGCGCCTCAGGCGCAGACATGGCGGGTGCATCGTTTCGCGGCTGTGAATCGCCATTGCCCTGGGCGATCGGCTGCGAATCGCCCGGCCGGTAGGATTCCTGCCGTCCTCCGCGACCGCCGCGTCCGCGGCGCCGGCGGCGGCGGCGCTGCGCATCGCCTTCCGCGGCCTGCTGCTGATCCGGGCGCTGATCGGGGCGCGGGTTCTGGGCCGGCTGCGGCCGCGGTGGAGCGGCTTCTGCCGGACGATCCCGATGCTTTGCATTGTCGTCGCGGGCGTTATCTGCGCGCTGGCGATCATTGCGCTGGCTGCGTTCCGGGTCGCGATTCCGGTCCCGGTCCCGATTGCGGTTCCGGTCACGATCGCGGCGCGGCCCGCGCTCCCCGCGAGGCGGGCGGCGGCCACCGCGGTCGTCGCGCTGCTGATCACGTGAATGCCGGCCGCCTTGACGTTCATGTCGACTGGATCCCGACGGCGCGGCCTCGTCCTTTGCCGGGTGCTCTGCGCCCTGGAAAAAACCCATCAGCTTCGACCAGAACCCGGGGCCTTTCTCCTTGTGGGCGACCGGTGCCGCCGGCGCGGGTGCCGGCGCTGCCGGCGCAATCGGCTGCACCGCCGCAGGCTGAACCGCCGCGCGCTTGTCCGATTGCGACTGGAAGTCGAGTTCCTTGTGCGGCTGGCCAGCCATCTGGTAGCTCGTCACCGCATTTTCCGGCAACGACAGCTCATCGTCGCGCACGCGGCGGATCGAGTAGTTGGGCGTCTGCATGTTCGGGTCGGGCACGAGCACGATTTCGATCTCGCGCTGGCTTTCGAGCCGGTGCAGCCATTCGCGCTTTTCGTTGATCAGGAAGGTCGAGACGTCGACGGGCAGCTGCGCGACCACGCGGGTCGTGCGCTCCTTGCGGACTTCCTCGCCGATCAGCCGCAGTACGGCAAGCGCCATCGATTCGACGCTGCGGATCGTGCCCATGCCGCTGCAACGCGGGCAGGCCATGTGCGTGGATTCACCGAGCGAGGGCCGCAGGCGCTGGCGGGACATTTCCATCAGGCCGAATCGGGAGATCCGTCCGAGCTGGATGCGGGCGCGATCCGAGCGCACGGCCTCGCGGAGCCGGTCCTCGACACCCTGCTGGTTCTTCTTCAATTCCATGTCGATGAAGTCGATGACGATCAGCCCGCCGAGGTCGCGGATGCGGAGCTGCCGTGCAATTTCTTCCGCGGCCTCGAGATTGGTGTTGTAAGCCGTCGTCTCGATGTCCGCGCCGCGCGTCGCGCGCGCAGAATTGATGTCGATCGAGACGAGCGCCTCCGTATAGTCGATCACGATGCCGCCACCTGACGGAAGCGTCACGGCGTGGGAGTAAGCGGACTCGATCTGGCTTTCGACCTGGTAGCGTGTGAACAGCGGCACGTCGTCGGTGTAGAGCCGGATCTGACGCATCCCTTCGGCGTTCTGGAAGCGCTGCACGTATTCGAGGGCGCGCTGGTGGGCGCCGGGCTCGTCAATGAGCACTTCGCCGATGTCGTCCGACAGGTAGTCGCGCAGCGCCCGCGTCACCGCGTCGCTTTCCTGATACACGAGAAACGGCGCAGGCCGCTCTGCGGCGGCCGTGACGATCGCGTCCCAGTTGGCACGGAGGTTGTCGAGATCCCATTGCAGCTCTTCAGGGCCGCGGCCTACGCCCGCGGTGCGCACGATCGTGCCCATGCCGTCCGGAACGTGGAGCAGGTCGAGCGAATCCCGGGTCGCGTCGCGCTCCTCGCCCTCGATGCGCCGCGAGACGCCGCCGGCGCGCGGGTTGTTCGGCATCAGCACGAGAAATCGGCCGGCGAGACTGATGAAAGTCGTGAGCGCAGCACCCTTGTTGCCGCGTTCTTCCTTCTCCACCTGGACCAGCAACTCCTGGCCTTCCTGGAGGACGTCGCGGATGTTGAAGCGGGCGCCCGGCGCCGGCTGGAAACGGAAGTATTCCCGGGCGACTTCCTTGAGCGGCAGGAAGCCCTGGCGCTCTGCGCCATATTCGACGAAGGCGGCTTCGAGGCTCGGCTCGACGCGCGTTACGCGCGCCTTGTAGATATTGCCTTTCTTCTGTTCGCGGGACGGTAACTCGATCGAGAGATCGAAAAGCTTCTGGCCGTCAACCAGGGCGACGCGCAATTCTTCTTGCTGCGTCGCGTTGATGAGCATTCTTTTCATGGGCCCCATCCAAGGTGCTGGGGGCCGCTTCGCCAAGGATGTCGCGCTTTGTCACGAGTGAAACCCGTTGCCCTGCAGGCGCGGATCGCGGGCGCAAAGGAGCATGCCGCAGCCCAGGGCTGCGGGCGGGTTGACTCCTGCACGAACCAGCGAGATCGACACGCGCGGGGAACATAACATCCGAACGAAGGGCCGGCGATGGTCCGGACATTCCGGACCAACTAACATGCGGCCTGCCCGAAGGGGGCCGCGTACCGGTCAGCGGCCACGCTTCGCTTCGCGAAGCCTGCGCCGTAAGACCTGACTGCGGGATACGATATCAGATGCGCTCGGAAAATCAATACGTTAGAGAGACTCCATGACGGCCGGTCGAAATCCGGGCGGGAAAGTGCAGAGGGTGCGTGCGGGCGAGGGTTCGGCGGGGCAGCGCCTCGATAATTTTCTGCTGCGCGAGCTCTCCGGCGTACCCCGGAGCCGCGTGTATCGCCTCCTTCGCAAGGGCGAGGTCCGCGTCAATGGCAAGCGCAAACAGGCGGACTACCGGCTGGAAGCCGACGATGAAGTGCGCCTGCCGCCGGTGCGGGACCTGCCGGATGCGCCGGCCGGCGCGCGCCTTGTACCCGATGCATTGATCGAGACGGTCCGCGATTCGATCGTGCATGAGGATGCCCGGCTTCTCGTGCTGAACAAGCCCGCGGGACTCGCGGTACACGGCGGCTCAGGCCTCGCATTCGGCGCGATCGAAGCGCTCCGGGCGCTCCGGCCGGGCGAGTCCCTCGAGCTCGCGCACCGGCTCGATCGGGACACGAGCGGGTGCCTGCTGGTCGCGCGGACGCGCGGCGCGTTGCGCGCCCTCCATGCGATGCTCCGCGAGGGAACCGTCGAAAAGCACTACGCGACGCTCGTCGCCGGCCGGTGGCATCTTGGCCGCAAGACGATTGACGCTCCGGTGCTCACGAACGCGCGCCAGGGCGGCGAACGTGTCGTGCGCGTCCATCGTGCGGGAAAGTTCGCCGTGTCGGTCTTCACCCCGCGCGAACATTTTCGTGACATTGCGACGCGAATGGACGTTGCAATTCACACGGGCCGCACGCACCAGATTCGAGTGCACGCGGCTTTCGCGGGCCATCCCGTTGCCGGCGACGAGAAGTATGGCGACCGCGAGTGCAATGCGCGGCTTCGGGCCGTCGGACTGCGACGCATGTTCCTGCATGCCGCGTCGATCTCGTTTCTCTGGCCCGAGGGCGGTGACGCGTTTCGCATCGAGGCGCCGTTGCCCGCCGATCTCGCCGCGGTGCTCAACCGCCTTCGCGAATCGCCACCAGTTCAGGTGTGATGCGGCACGAGCGGGTCGAGCCCGGCCGAGCGAAGCGCTTGCGCGACCCAGATGAGTGGCAGGCCGATGAGCGCGGCGGGGTCCTTCGTTTCAATTGACTCAAGGAGAGTGGCCCCGAGGCCCTCGCTACGGAATCCGCCGGCGCAGTCGAATGGCCTGTCAATCTCGACGTATTGCGCGATCTCATCTTCCAGGAGCTTGCGGAACCGGACGATGGTGAAATCGACGTGTTCGTGGACCGTTTCCGGCCGGCCGCGAAAGAGTACGGCCGCCGTGTGGAACTCGACTGCCTGCCCGCTGCTCGCGCGGAGCTGTTCACGAGAACGCACTGCATCACCCGGCTTGTCGTGGATGCGCCCGGCGCAGACCGCGACCTGGTCGGAACCCAGGATCCAGGCTTCTGGGGCGCGTGCCGAGACCGCGGCGGCCTTGGCCCGCGCGAGGCGCCGCGCCCGTTCACGCGGCAACTCGCCCGGGATCGCCGCTTCGTCGACGCCGGGCACTTCGGTCGAAAAGTCGACGCCGAGGCGTGTCAGTAACGCCGCACGATAGGGGGAGCCCGACGCAAGATACAGTCGCGGTTTCATTCGCGGTCCGTGCTTAAAAAACAAGGGTTTGCGCCGCGTCTTCTTTGACACCCCCGGCGCCGCTCACTATCATACCGCCCCCATGTCGACGCCCCCGGACCGGCCGCTCGATGCGCTCGGCCTGGCGCGGAGCGGGGCGGTCCTCGAAAGGAATTTTCCGATTGCCGGCTTCGCGCGTTTGCGCGAGCGGCTGGCGGAACCTGCCGGAACCGCCGCGGTGCGAGCGGTGTTTCGTCTGCAGGACGGGTTGCCGGCAGCCGCCCTGGAGGTCGAAGCGGCGGTCGTGTTGACCTGCCAGCGTTGCCTGGGGCCGGTCCGCCGCAGGCTTGAGTCGGTGGCGCACCTGGTGTTCGCAGCGGAAGAGACGCCGGAGCTGCCGCCGGATCACGAGGCGATTGGCGGAGACCCGCAGAAGATCGAACTGGCCGCGTTGGTCGAGGACGAATTGCTGTTGTCGTTGCCGCTGATCGCGCTGCATGCTCCGGGTGAGACCTGTGAGCTGCCGCTGCAGGCCACGGCCACGCCGGCAGGCGAAGGACCGACGGAAATGCGCCGGCCCTTCGCGGGATTGAAGGATTTGCTGAAACATTGAACCGGAGATGATTTTCCATGCCTGTACAGAAAAGCCGCAAGACTCCGTCGAAGCGCGGCATGCATCGCTCCCACGACCGCCTTACGAAGCCGGCGCTGTCGAAGGACCCGACGACGGGCGAGACCCACCTGCGCCATCGCGTGAGCCGTGACGGCTTCTATCGCGGACGCAAGGTGATCGACGTCCCGGTTGAGGACGCAGGGCAGGAATGAACCCTGCGCCACGGGCGCTGACAATGGTCGTGCGATGATGCGTTACTCGCGCGTCGCCGGAACCGGCAGCTACCTGCCGGAAAACGTCGTGACGAACAAGGATCTCGAGTCGCGCGTCGACACGACGGACGAGTGGATCCGGACGCGCACCGGCATCGAGCGGCGGCACATTGCGGGACCCGATGAAACCAGTTCATCGCTCGCCGAGCATGCGGCACGGCGTGCGCTGAAAGCGGCAGGGCTGACGCCGGCCGACGTGGATTTCATCGTGGTCGGCACCACCACGCCCGATCTCATCTTCCCGAACACCGGCACGCTCCTCCAGGAGCGGCTTGGCATCCACGGCTGCCCGGCGTTTTCCCTGGAGACCGCCTGCAGCGGTTTCGTCTACGCGCTGTCGATCGCCGACAAGTACGTGAAGCTCGGCGAAGCGAAATGCGCGCTGGTGGTCGGCGTCGAGTGCCTGTCGCGCTTCGTCGACTGGACGGACCGTGCCACGTGCGTATTGTTCGGCGACGGTGCCGGCGCCGTCGTGCTCACGCCGGCGGACGAGCCCGGCATCATCGGCACGCATCTGCATTCCGACGGCAAGTACAAGGACCTCCTGTTCTTTCCGTATGGCGTCTCGAGCGGCTTCGACAAGCTCCGCAACAATTCGACCGACGGTCTCAAGATGCTCGGCAACGAAGTGTTCAAGGTTGCGGTGCGCACCTTGTCGAAGCTCGTCGACGAGACACTTGCGAAGAACGGCGTGGAGCGCGGCGACATCGACTGGCTCATTCCACACCAGGCGAATCTCCGCATCATCCAGTCGGCGGCCGACAAGCTCGGGCTGCCGATGGAAAAGGTCGTCGTCACCGTACAGGATCACGGCAACACATCCGCGGCGTCGATCCCGCTCGCCCTGGACACTGCGGTGCGTGACGGGCGCATTCATCGCGGCCAGTTGCTGCTGCTCGAGACGTTCGGCGGCGGCTTTACCTGGGGTTCCGCACTGATACGCTATTGAACGGGAACTGGTCGGGGGACAGGGTGGTCCAGAAGCACATGCAGACTCGATGGCCGGGAATCCAGGCGTTATTGTTGACGTTCGGCCTTGCGGCCGTAATACGGGCGCAGGCCGGGCAGTTTCCGCTGCCGACCGAGGGCAGCGACGTGATCGGTGCCACGATTACAATCGGGGCCGAGTCAAGCGACACCTTGCTCGATATCGCGCGTCGTCACGGCGTCGGTTACGAAGAGATCACGAACGCGAATCCAGGCGTTGATCCGTGGCTGCCGGGAGCCGGCACCGTCGTGACCGTGCCGAAGCAGCGCCTGCTTCCACAGGCGCCGCGCACCGGGATCGTCATCAATCTGCCGGAGCATCGGCTCTACTGGTATCCGCCGGCGGTACCCGGACAACCGCCTATAGTCTGGACGTTTCCGGTCAGCATCGGAAAGATGGACTGGAACACGCCTCTCGGCATCACGCGCGTCGTCGCGAAGGTGAAGAATCCGACCTGGACACCGCCCAAGTCCGTGCGCGAGGAGCATGCGAAGCGCGGCGACATCCTGCCTCCCGTCGTTCCTGCAGGTCCGGACAATCCACTCGGCCTCTTCGCGCTCCGCCTCGGAATTCCGGGCGGCGCCTATCTGATCCACGGCACCAACCGGCCCGCCGGCGTCGGTATGCAGGTGACACATGGTTGCATGCGGCTCTATCCCGAGGACATCGAGACGCTCTACGGCCTGGTACACGTGGACTCGCAGGTCATGATCGTCAATCAGCCGTACAAGTGGGGTTGGCACGAGGGCGAGCTGCTGATCGAGGTGCATCCTCCGCTGCAGGAGGATGCGGTGGAGGCGCCGTCGCTCACCGACCTCACGCGCCTGATCGTCGAGGCGACGCGTTCACAGCCACTCGCGATCGACTGGATGGGGGCCGAGCGCACCTGGCGCGAGGCGCGTGGCATGCCGACACCGGTTTCAGTCGCTGGTCCGCGTACGGCCGCGATTCCGTCCGATTCCCGCCAGTCACCCTGACAAGCAAAAGCCCCGCGGTGTCGCCACCGCGGGGCTTTTCTGTTGGCGTACGAGGTCGATTACTTCGACATCGACTTTTCGAACATGCGATTGAGCTTCTCGCTGTTCGCGTCGCAGCACTGCTGCGCCGCCTGCGCCGCAGACGCAGCCTGGTTGGCTGAGTTCTGCGCCGAGGTGGCAGCCTGCTGTGCGGAGGCCGCGGCGCGGCTTGCGCCGTCCGCTGCAGTCTTCACGCCGTCCATGTCACCGGACAGCTTGGCGACTTGCGACTTGAGTGAGTCGACTTCCGCCTGCAAGGGCTTCAGATCGGTGCAGCCGGCGCCCAGGGCGATAACGGCGGCAGCGACGCCCACCTTCAGGATGTTGGTCATGAGTTTTTTCTCCACAAGGTTGCATGGAACGTTACACGCCGCTTCCGCGGATGCACGGCGCCGGCGGTCCTTCCTGTCCGCACGGTGGCGATGCGGATCGTAACGTATTGGCGCGATGGGTGAAAGCACGTTCGGCGTTTGTCGCCGGGCAGCGACAGCAAATACGGAGTCAGTGTCAGACAATACGTAGACGTTCTGCATTCGTATTTTGTGCGACACGTACGGGAGTGCACCCGGTGTGCGCAAGGCGCGGCCGGGACCGGCTCGCTCGCTCAGTCGATCTTTATTCGCTCTCTCGCCGGTCCCGGCCGCGCCTTGCGCACACCGGGCACGCTGCTATCAGTGCCGGTTCAATGATGGGTGCTTGCCAGAAAGCCTTACCTGTATATAATCCCACCTACTGGGTATTCATACAGGTGGAGCATGACAGACGATCTCACGCCGCGCCAACGGCAGATCCTTGAGTTCATTCAGGACGCGATCGCCGCCAACGGCCTGCCGCCGACCCGCGCGGAAATCGCGGAGGCGCTCGGTTTCCGTTCCGCTAACGCCGCCGAGGAGCACCTGCGCGCGCTGCAACGCAAGGGCGTGCTCGCGCTGATCGCAGGCAGCGCGCGCGGCATCGTGCTGAAGGATGCGCTCCGCGAACAGTTCGGCCTGCCGCTCATCGGCCGGGTGGCCGCCGGTCGCCCGATCCTGGCTGAAGAGCATGTCGAGGGCCGCTTCCAGATCGATCCGGCGCTGTTCAGCCCGCGCCCGCATTACCTGCTTCGGGTCAGCGGCATGAGCATGCGCGACGTCGGCATCCTGGACGGCGACCTGGTCGCGGTGCACCGGTCCACCGACGTCCGCAACCGGCAGATCATCGTCGCGCGACTCGAGAACGAGGTGACGGTCAAGCGCTATCGCCAGGAAGGCTCGGTGGTCTGGCTCCTGCCGGAGAACCCCGAGTTCGAGCCGATCCGTGTCGATCTTCGCAAGCAGTCGATGACGATCGAGGGCGTGGTGGTCGGCGTCCTGAGGCGCGGCCGGCCGGACGTCATGCAGTGAGCGACGCGCTCGCGGAATTGCTGCGCCACCCCGCGCTCTGGCGCGGGAGTTCTGCTGTCGCGCCGCGGACCGTTTCGACCGGTTTTCGCCTTCTCGATACGCGGCTGCCGGGCGGCGGCTGGCCCTTGTCCACGTTGATCGAACTCCTGGTGCCCACCGCGGGCGTCGGCGAAATCCGCCTGCTGCTGCCGGCGCTCCGCGCACTCGCCACCGCGACACCCGGGGAACCGCGCTGGATTGCCTGGCTCGCTCCGCCGCACCTGCCTTATGCGCCAGCGCTCGCCGATGCGGGGCTCGATCCCGCGCGCATGCTGGTGATCCGTCCGCGCGCCGGACTCGACGGGTTCTGGGCGATGGAACAGGCCTTGCGCTCCGGCGTCTGCGCGGCTGTCCTTGGCTGGATCGGCACCGCCGGCGATCAGGCCTTGCGCCGCCTGAAGCTGGCCGCGGAAGAAGGATGCACGCCCGGCTTCCTGTTGCGGCCCTCCGTGCATCGTGCCGAATGTTCGCCGGCCGCGCTCCGGCTTGCGCTCCTGGCACGGGACTACGGTCTCGACGTCGAGATCCTGAAGAGCCGCGGCGGCGGGCCGGCGCGCATCGAGCGCCTGCCGATCCACTGATCCGTCCATGTTTGAACCTCATCCGGCCGCGATCACGCCGGCACCGGCGAGCCCTCGACGCGCACTGGAACCGGTGTCTGCGCCGCCTGCAGCCGCGGCCCTCAGCGCACGTGAGCTATGGCTCGCTGCGCATTTCCCCCGCCTGACGCTCGATGCCCTGTTGCCGGGAACCGGACAGGGGCGTGCAGCCGCGGTCACCGCGACCGACGACCCTCGCCGTTCCATCGTCGCCTGCAACGAGCGCGCTGCCCGCCAGGGTGTCGCGCCGGGCATGAGCCTCAACGCGGCTCTCGCCCTGGTGCCGGGACTCCGGGTCGAGGAACGCAGGCACCCCGCGGAAGCGGCGCTGCTCGATCGCCTGGGACGCTGGGCGCTCCAGTTCACGCCCGTCGTCAGCCTCGAGCCGCCTTCCGCGGTGCTCGCCGAAGTGCGTGGGAGCCTCGATCTATTCGGCGGCGTCATGGCGCTCTGGCGGCGTGCGCTCGCGGGTCTTTCCGCGAGCGGATTGCAGGCATCGCTCGCGCTCGCGCCGACTCCGCGTGCGGCGCTCTGGCTCGCACGCGCCGATCTCGCGATGACCGTGACCCGCGCCGATGCGATGCCGGGCATTGCGGCGCGGCTGCCGCTCGCCTGCCTGCAATGGCCGCAGGACACGATCGCAACGCTCCAGGGGCTCGGCATCCGGAATGTTGCCGACCTGTTGCGCCTGCCGCGGTCCGGCTTCGCCGCGCGTTTCGGGCCGCGGCTCCTCGATGAACTCGACGAAGGTCTTGGCCGCCGCCCCATGCCGCGCCGGCGTCATGTCGTTCCGGAGCGTTTCGACGAACGGCTCGAACTGCCGGTGGCCACGGAACTCACGGCCGGTCTGCAACCGGCGCTCGAGTACCTGCTCGGTCACCTCGACGCCTTCCTGCGCGCCCGCGCATCGGGCGTCGGCACTTTGCGCGTGGATCTCCTGCACCGCGGACAGGCGCCGACTCGACTCTGGGTGACTCTCACGCGCATGGCTGGCGATGTGGAGCATCTGCGGGAACTGCTGCGCGAGCGGCTCGCGCAGTGCCGTCCCGCCGCGCCGGCCGAGGCACTCCGGCTGCGTTCCGGGGTGCTGCTTCCGCTCACGCTTCGCGACGCGGGGCTCTTCGAGCGCGGCCGGAGCGCAGATCCGGAGGCGACGGCGCGCCTGCTCGATCGCTTGCGCGCACGACTCGGTCACCAGGCGGTGTTCGGCGTTTCACCGGTGCCGGAACATCGTCCCGAGCGCGCCTGGCGGGTCGCGGAGCCGGGCGGTACGGCACCTGTGCCCCTGTCCTGGCCGGCCTCGCGCCCGGCGCGCCCGTTGTGGATGCTCTCCGAGCCGCAACCGCTCGACGGCTGGGAAGGCGCGCTGGTTACCGGTCCCGAGCGCATCGAGACCGGCTGGTGGGACGGACACGACGTGCGACGCGATTACTACGTCGCGCTCTCCCGTGCGGGCGTGAGGCTCTGGATCTTCCGCGAACGGCCGCCGGGCCAGGGCTGGTTCCTGCACGGCGTCTTCGGATGACGGGCGGCACGCGGACTTCGCTGCCGGGACTCCTGCTCGTTCGCGCCGCCGGAACTTACGCGCTCACTCGGGGGGTCCCGGCGCGCTTGTCCGCGCGCCGCTCGTCTTTCGACCGCCACGTGCCGCAATCGCCGCGGCACTGCCCGTCGCACGGGCGAGCCGCGGGGGGACCCCCGAGCGAGCGAATGTCCGTTCTTCTGAGCGAGCGAGGGGAGTCCCCCCGGCGAAGCCCACGCGACGGGCAACTCGGTGGATGATTTGCGATGTCGTACGCCGAGCTGCACTGCATCAGCAACTTCACGTTCCTGCGCGGCGCTTCGCATCCGGCGGAGCTCGTCCAGCGGGCGAAACAACTCGGGTACTCGGCGCTCGCACTGACCGATGAATGTTCGCTGGCGGGCAGCGTCCGCGCTTTCGCGGCGGCGCGCGAGTCGGGCCTTCCGCTCATCACCGGCAGCGAGTTCACGCTCGCGGACGGCCTGAGGTTCGTCTGTCTCGCCACCAGCCGACGCGGTTACGGGGCGCTCGTACGGCTGATCACGCGGGGGCGTCGCGCGGCGGTAAAAGGACAGTACCGGCTTAGTCGCATGGACCTCGACGAGGGCCTCGAAGAATGTCTCGCCCTGTGGCTACCGGGACCTCAGCCGGCGGTCGAGGAGGGCGCGTGGCTCCGCGAGCGTTTTACCGATCGCATGTGGCTCGCCGTGGAATTGCAGGCAGGCGGCGGCGATCGCGAGCGGCTCGAGCGGCTCACGGCGCTCGCCCGCGACATCGGCGTGCCCGCGGTCGCCGCGGGCGACGTGCACATGCACCAGCGGCGACGACGCGCGCTGCAGGACACGCTGACCGCGGTCCGCCTGAAAACCACGGTCGCACATGCGGGCCATGCGCTCCATCCAAACGGCGAGCGGACGCTCCGCAGCCTTGGGCGTATCGGCGGGCTGTACCCCGCGGAACTCATCGAGGAGACGCTTCACGTTGCGGATCACTGCCGCTTCTCACTGGACGAACTTCGCTACGAATACCCGGAAGAGATCGTGCCCGCGGGCACGACACCGGCTTTGCATCTGCGCCGCCTGGTCGAGGAGGGCGCGGCACGGCGCTGGCCGGAGGGCACGCCGCCCGCAGTGGGAAAGCTCATCGAGCGCGAGCTCGCGCTCATCGCGGAACTGGGTTACGAACGGTATTTCCTGACCGTACGCGACCTGGTCGAGTTCGCGCGCAGCCGCGGCATCCTCTGCCAGGGGCGTGGCTCGGCGGCCAACTCGGCCGCCTGCTTTGCGCTCGGCATCACGGAGGTGGATCCGGCGCGCATGTCGGTGCTGTTCGAGCGCTTCATCTCCCGCGAGCGCAACGAGCCGCCCGACATCGACGTGGATTTCGAACACGAGCGCCGCGAGGAGGTGATCCAGTACCTCTACGCCAGGTACGGCCGTGGCCGGGCTGCGCTCACCGCGACCGTGATCTGCTACCGGCCGAAGAGCGCGGTGCGCGACGTCGGCAAGGCGCTGGGGCTCGATCCGCCACAGGTCGATCGCATGGCGCACGCGATGCAATGGTGGGACGGCCACGAGGTCGAGGATTCGCGGATCCGGGACGCCGGCTTTGACACGGCGAACCCGCTCATCGCACGTGTGCTCGCGCTGACGCGCGAGCTGATCGGGTTTCCGCGGCACCTGTCGCAGCACACCGGCGGCTTCGTGATCTCGCGCGGGCCGCTCGACGAACTCGTGCCGGTCGAGAACGCGGCGATGCCCGAGCGGACGGTGATCCAGTGGGACAAGGACGATCTCGACGAACTCCGGCTCCTCAAGGTCGACGTCCTGGGGCTCGGCATGCTGTCCGCAATCCGCAGGGCGCTCGCGCTCGTGTCGGCGCGGCGGGGCGGCGAGTTCCGCCTCGCGGACATTCCAGCCGAGGATCCCGCCGTCTACGAGATGATCTGCCGCGCGGACACGGTCGGCGTGTTCCAGATCGAGTCGCGGGCGCAGATGGCGATGCTGCCGCGGCTCAAGCCCCGCTGTTACTACGACCTCGTCATCGAGGTCGCGATCGTCCGTCCCGGACCGATCCAGGGCCAGATGGTGCATCCCTATCTGCGCCGGCGGAGCGGTCAGGAACCGGTCGAATACCCCGGTCCCGAAGTGCGCGAGGTGCTGTCGCGCACGCTCGGCGTGCCGATCTTCCAGGAGCAGGTGATGCAGCTTGCGATCGTCGCCGCGGGTTTCACGCCGGGCGAAGCCGATCGCCTCCGGCGCGCGATGGCGGCCTGGAAGCGCAAGGGAACCCTCGGCCCGTTCGAGCAGCGCCTCGTCGAGGGCATGCGTGCGCGCGGCTATGACGAAGGCTTCGCGCGGCAGGTGTTCCAGCAAATCCTCGGCTTCGGCGAATACGGCTTTCCGGAATCCCATGCCGCGAGCTTCGCGCTCCTCGTCTATGTCTCGGCCTGGCTCAAGCGCCACGAGCCGGCCGCGTTCTGCTGCGCGCTCCTGAACAGCCAGCCGATGGGGTTCTATGCGCCCGCCCAGCTCGTGCGCGATGCGCGCGTGCACGGCGTGACGGTGCTCGCCGCCGACGTCAATGCGAGCGCGGTCGAATCGACGCTCGAGTTTCCCGGTGACGGAGGTCCGCCCGCGTTACGCCTCGGTCTGGACCGGGTGCAGGGGCTCACGCGCGAGGGCGCGGATCGAATCGTTGCAGCCCGTGCCGAGGGCCCATTCTCCCGGGTGACGGAGCTCGCGCGCCGCGTACGACTGTCGCGGCGCGATCTTGGGGCCCTGGCTGCAGCGGGAGCGCTCGCCGGGCTCGCCGGCCACCGCCACCGCGCGGCCTGGGAGGTACTCGGTGTCGAGTCTCCTCTGCCGCTCCTGCCGGTCGCGGAGCACGAGGAGGGGCTGCCCTTGCTGCGTGCACCCGCCGAGGGAGAGGATATCGTCGCGGACTACCGCTCGCTCGGGTTCACCCTGGGCAGGCATCCGCTCGCCATCCTCCGCTCGACGCTTGAAAAGGACGGCTGGCTGACGGCCGCTGAGGTCGCGAGGCTTCCCGACGGTGCCGCGGTCCGGACCGGTGGCCTCGTCGTCACGCGCCAGCGGCCGGGCAGTGCGGGTGGCGTGATCTTCGTGACGCTCGAGGACGAGACGGGATACGTGAACCTGGTGGTCTGGAGCCGGATTGCGGATGCGCACCGGAAAGCGATGCTCGGCGCGCGGCTCCTCGGGGTCGCCGGCCGGCTGCAGCGCGAGGGAGACGTGCGGCACATCGTGGTCGACAGCCTGCAGGACCGTTCCGCCCTGCTTGGGAGCCTGGTGACGCAAGCCAGGAGTTTCCGCTAGCGGAACCCTAAAGGGGACGTTCCCCTTTTACGAAAGTCATTCCTGTACGACAGGAAAACACGGCGTCAAAGGGGAACGTCCCCTTTAGGGTTCCGCTAGCGGAAACTCCTGGCTTGCGTCACCAGGCTCCCAAGCAGGGCGGAACGGTCCTGCAGGCTGTCGACCACGAT